>JGI26063J44948_1000102_pt1 | contig 19075 bp, 19 predicted proteins | sample MarorgKNORR_S2LV_4_FD_44948 | JGI IMG/M metagenome (IMG submission 44948) | reverse complement strand
TTGGAAGAAATATCCACCATTGTTGGTCTGTTCTTTTTATCTATATGATTTAACATTTCAATTTCTCTGTTCTTAAATCTTACAAAATACTGTTTAAAATTTCTTGTGTATGTTCGCCTCTTCTAGGACTTGGCTTTGGTTCTTGAATTTTATCATCAAATCTTGGGGCTGGTCTGGCTTGTAATTCTTGATTCACTTTAAACCAAATATCTCGTTTAGCAATATGCGGGTGATTATTAGATTCTTGAGGCCTGTAGACCGGAGCAACGCAGGCGTCAGAATTTTCAAAAAGCTCTTGCCAATGTTTCAAAGGGTATTGAGAAAACAGTTGTTCGAGTCTTGTTGTCATTTTAGGCCAAACGGATTGATCCATTTGTTGGTTAAAATCTGGGTCATTCTTCAGGTCTAGTTTCTCAATAAAGACAGCATAGAATTTTGGTTCAAGACACTGCACAGAAATCCATTCATCATCCGCACAGGCATAACATCGACTCCATGGCGGTCCGTCAAGAAAACTCTCTCCTCTAATTGGGCTGAGTAAACCTGCAGCTTGGGTAGACATCAACAAATTCATCATATGCGCTGAACCATCTACAATTGCTGCGTCAACAACCGTGCCCTTGCCGGTGCTTTGAGCTCTTAACAATCCTGCTAAAATACCTGCCACTAAATACAATGCACCACCACCAATGTCACCTGCCAATGTAGGCGGAGTAAACGGTGGTGTGCCGGCTGATGAGGCGTACCATAGAGCGCCTGATAGAGCGATATAATTAAGATCGTGTCCTGCATCTTTGGCTTTAGGACCGTTTTGTCCCCAGCCGGTCATGCGCCCATACACCAGACCTGGATGATCTTTATGAACAACTTCTGGTCCTAGGCCTAAACCTTCCATCACACCAGGCCTAAACCCCTCAATGAGACCGTCAGCAGTAGCAATAAGTTTTTTCATAATTGCAAAATCGTCCTTATTTTTAAGGTCAGGATAATGGAACGTTTGCCTCGATCAATTATATTCTTTTCGGGCATTGTAGAAACAGATGGCGATGGGCGATGCACCACAATAACATCAGCACCTAAATCAGCTAACATCATTGCAGCAAAAGGGCCCGGGCCCAGACCTTCTAATTCTATTATTCGGATTCCTTCAAGCATTGAATTATATTTTTACTTTTTTGTATTGGTTTTCTAACTATCTTACACCTCTTTAGGATTTCAAGATCTTTAATCTAATTCAAGAACAGAAAAGCAATAAATGAAGTTGTTTGGAAATTTTCCTATAATATTTAACCATTATTACTGAGATATTCATGAACCAAACACTATTTGAAAAGATTTGGAATCAACATTCAATCAAAAACTTAGGTGACGGAAACGAACTAATTTATATTGATAGAATCTTTCTTCATGAGAGAACTGGAAGCATCGCTCTTAAATCTTTAGAAGAAAGAAATATTGATATCCGTAACCCCAGCCAAGTGTTTGCCACAATTGATCATATCGTTGATACATTTCCTGGAAGAGGTGACACCACTCTGATGCCAACTGGTACTGATTTTATAAAGTCATTGAGAGCCTCAGTTGAGGGATCAACAATTAATTTTTTTGATCTTAACAATCCAAATCAAGGGATAGTTCATGTCGTTTCACCAGAGCAAGGTATTGCCTTACCTGGAATAACTTATATTTGTCCTGATTCTCATACATGCAGTCTAGGAGCCTTAGGAACATTAGCTTGGGGCGTTGGTTCAACAGAATGTGAGCATGCACTAGCAACAAACACGCTGATAAAGAAAAAACCCAGACTTATGAAAATAAATATTGAGGGTGAACTTCCTATTGGAGTCACTGCAAAAGACATTGTTCTTTATTTAATATCCCAATTTGGATCAAATGGAGCAGCAGGTTATGCAGTCGAATTCACTGGATCTACAATTAATGCTCTTGAAATAGAAGCAAGACTCACACTGTGTAATATGGCAGTCGAATTTGGAGCTATTACAGGAATTATTGCTCCTGATCAAAAAACAATTGATTATTTAGAAGGAAAACAATTCTCTCCCAAAGGGGATGATTTCATAACCGCAAGTGAACAATGGAGAAATCTTAAATCTGATCCAGATGCAAAGTTTGATAAAACGATAAATCTTAATTGCTCAGACCTAAGCCCTTATGTGACATGGGGTACAAGTCCTCAACAAGCTATTTCAATTAATGGATCTATACCCTCTTTAGATCAGCTTAAAGAGAGTTCTGAAAGAGAATCTATGATTAGAGCACTCAATTACATGGGCCTTAGTGAGGGTGAAAAGATCAAAGATAAAAAAATTGACGCCGCTTTTATTGGTTCATGCACAAACAGTCGAATAAGTGACTTAAGAGCAGCGGCCAAAGTGCTCAAAGATAAAAAAATAGCTCAGGGTGTTAAAGCCATATGTGTTCCAGGTTCGTCTCAAGTTAAAGCCCAGGCAGAAGCAGAGGGGCTGGATAAAATATTTACATCCGCTGGTTTCGAATGGAGAGAATCAGGATGCTCAATGTGCTTCTTTGCTGGAGGAGAGAGCTTTGGTGAGAAACAACGAATTATCTCAACGACCAATAGAAATTTTGAAAATAGACAAGGCAAATCAACCAGAACACATCTTGCCTCACCAGAAACAGTTGCTGCTTCTGCAATTAATGGAAGAATATCTGAGGCAAAAAATTTAGGTTTAGAATCATGAAACCCTTTAAAAATATTTCTGGAATTGCAGCGCCGCTAATGAGAATTAATATTGACACAGATACTATCATCCCCAGTAGAGAGATGAAAACGGTCTCAAAAAAAGGTCTTGCAGGTGGTTTGTTTGCAGATTGGAGATATATCTCAACAGAATCTAGAGAAGAGAATCCTGACTTCATCCTTAATCAATTTCCATACAATCAAGCTAAGATTCTACTCTCAGGAAGTAACTTCGGTTGCGGATCATCAAGAGAGCATGCTGTATGGGCAATCAATGAGTGGGGTATAAAAGTGATTATAGCTCCAAGTTTTGGGAGTATTTTTTACAATAATTGTATAAAAAATGGTGTGCTCCCAATAAATCTAGATGAAGAAAAAATAGCCTCTATCAATAATTTTGTTTCTATAGATCCTGTAAAAAATAAACTACATATTAATCTAAACAACAGAATCATAAATTACGATAAAGAGACAATAGAAAACTTTCCGATTGACGAACAAGATCAAGAATTCTTAATCAATGGTCTCGATCAAATCGATCAAACATTAAAGAAAATCTCATTGATAAATAATTTTGAAGAAGCACATAGGGGACAAAATCCATGGTTAAAGTAGATCTAAATAAATATTAATATTGTCCCTCTACTTACCTCAGTTTTGATGCTTAAGCGCTTAATACAAGAGAACTAATCTTGAGAATCATAATTTGAGATAGTTAGATAATTTAAAAGTTGCAAATTTTTCATATTAAATCGTTTACTATTAGCCCTATTATGAGACTAGCTTTATTCATTTTTTTATTATCAACTACTTCAGTTCATGCTAATGACGAAGAACATCAAGGTATCTTAGCTACTTTATATGTGCAAAACTCTGCTGAGTTTGATGCTAATTCTATTAATGTTTATAAATCAGCAATTGATAAACTGCCTAAGCTTCTGGCAACTAAAAATATTTCTGCTGCAATTGAGCAACATAACGATTTTAATGGAAAACCACCTGCTGTTATCTTAGACGTCGATCAAACTGTCCTAAATAATGTTGCTTATCAAGCAAGATTAATTGAGAACAGAACCTATTACCCTGAGGGTTGGGATGAATGGTGTATGGAAGAAAAAGCAGACTACTTGCCTGGTGTTGAGGATTTCTTAGATTATGCTACTGATCTGGGGATAGAAATATTCTTTGTGACTAATAGGACAGCTAATCTTGAAAAAGCTACAAGAAATAATCTTGAAAAGCTTGGATTCAAATTTGCTAAGAATAAAGATCAACTTCTAATGAAGGGTGAAAGGCCTGATTGGACTTCAAATAAAACCTCAAGAAGATCTTTAATTGCTGAGAAGTATAGAATCCTAATGATATTAGGAGACAATCTTGGAGACTTTGTTGATAGCAGTGAAAATATAACCTCTCCGAAAAACAGAAGAGCAGTCGCAGAAAAGTATAGAAATATGTGGGGAGAATATTGGTTTATGCTTTCNAACCCTAACTATGGAGATTGGGAAAANGCGATCATTGATTTTAACTTTGGGTTACCAAAAGACCAACAACTTCAAAGAAAATTAGACGCATTAGACCCTAAATGAAGTCACTGTTAAAATATCTATTTATTATTGTTCTGTCTTCCGGTTTGACTGTAATGGCATTACAGCAATTTGCTCCAATTGTCATTACAATCCCAAAAAAGGATAAGCAAGAAATTAAGTTTGATTTTGATCAAACTCTTGCAAAGAAAGATTTAAAGAGAATAGATAGGAAAGCTAAAAATATAATTCTTCTAATTGGTGACGGTATGGGCAGCAACCAGGTAACCGCTTATCGAATTGCGAAAGGAGGCCCAAATTATATTACAGCTTTCGATAAATTTCCCTTCACAAGCTTAGTTAAAACTCACGCAGTANACACTTTAATCACAGATTCCGCTTCATCAGCTACGGCTTACAGTTCTGGAATTAAAACTGTTAATGGATACTTAGGAGTTGATAAGGATAAACAAATAGTAGGCAACATAACTGAAATGTTATATGAAAAAGGNTATATCAACAGTCTCATTGCAACCTCTGAAATTACCCATGCAACACCTGCTGCATTTGCAGTTCATAATGAATCAAGAGACAACACCGATCAAATAGCTGAAGCACTGTTTAAGTCTAATAATTTTATTTTATTAGGAGGCGGACGAGATTTCTTTCTGCCTAAGGATTTAGGAGGTCAAAGAGAGGATCAGCTTGATATTCTTAGCCTAATAAAAGAACAAGAAAGTTACTTGAGTTCAAAAGAAGATTTCAATAATTTTCAATTTGATCCATCAAAAAGAATTTTTGGTTTGTTTGCAAGTGAAGGGTTCATTAGAAAAGAAAATGAACCAAATCTCTTAGAAATGTTTAATTTCACACTAGAGCAGTCTGAAAAGATGCTGGTCAATAATTGTGCTGGTTTTTTCATAATGGCTGAAGGTTCTCAAATAGATTGGGAAGGACATGAGAATGATTTTAATGCCCAATTTAAAGAAATGGATGAGTTCAATCAAGTTGTCGACCGTGCATTAGAGTATGCTAAAGCAGATACAAATACATTGGTCATCGTCCTCTCAGACCATGAAACCGGAGGTCTGCTTATAGAAATGAATGATTTTAATAATAAACCTAGCAACAAGATGAAAGTATCATGGAATACTGCAATAGGTGTAGGCACTCATACAGGATCAATGATTCCTGCTTTTGCTTATGGTCCTGGGGCATCAAATTTAACAGGAGTAATTGATAACACTGATATATTTTTTATTATGAAGGAAGCGCTGGGTCTTGATGAGTTAAGTGATCGTCAATGTTCATATGAAGTAAAATAACTTATGTTGAAAATGAATAAGGAACGATATGTCTGATATTGATGTATTAGTAAGTGAAGTTGGACCAAGAGATGGTCTGCAAAGCATAGATACCATTATGTCAACTAGTGACAAGAAAAAATGGATAAAAGCTGAGGCAGAAGCAGGGGTTAGAGAAATTGAAGTGGGTTCTTTTGTACCGCCAAAATTATTGCCACAAATGGCAGATACTTCAGAGATTGTTGAATACGCAAAAAGTCTTCCAAACCTTACTGTTGTCGCCTTAGTGCCTAATTTTATGGGGGCAAAAAATGCCATTGATGCGGGCGTCGATAAAATGTGTCTGCCTTTGTCTGTCAGTGAAACTCATAGTCAAGCAAATTTAAGAAAAACCCATGATGAAGTTTTGGAAGAAATTAGAAAAATCACTGAGTACTTGAACACTCTTGATAAAAATAAAAGACCAGAATTTGAAGGTAATTTATCAACTGCTTTTGGGTGCACCATAGAAGGAAAAGTTTCTGAAAAAGATGTGATTTCTCTAGCTGTCAAAATGATGGAATTGGGTTGTGACGAAGTCGGACTGTCCGACACAACGGGTTATGCAAACCCGACACAAATCAAAAGACTTATTCGTTTACTAAAACAAGAAGTGGGTGCTAACAATCTTTCGAGTATGCATCTGCATAATACTCGAGGCCTAGGGCTGGCTAATGCTCTGGCTTCACTTGAGGAAGGGATTACGACCTTAGATTCATCTCTCGGTGGAATTGGTGGTTGTCCTTTCGCGCCAGGTGCTAGCGGCAATATTGTTACTGAAGATTTAGTGTTTATGCTTGACTCAATGGGATTAAAAACAGGCATTGATCTTAAGGCTTTAATGGAAGTTAATCGAATGGTTAAAACTTGTCTTCCTGATGAAGAACTCTATGGTTTTACTGTAGACTCTGGTCTACCTAAAGGTTACTCAGAGGGAGGATGGGGGCTAGCTGATTGAGGTTTAAAACTTATACTTAAGGTCAAGAAAAGTTTTTTTGTAATCAATTTCCATCTTTTTCTTATTATCAAACCAGGTTAATTCAACGCTAATATTTTTTGAAAAGGTATAACTGACATTAAGCTGATGTCCCTTATGACCGACACCACCTCCTCCAAAATTTGAATCCACTAAGGCACCAAAGACAGCATTTTTCTCGACGTCTTTATAAAGATAGGTGACTTTCCAAAAATCATTTAAAGTCAGCTTGGATCCAATTTGGAAGCCCGAATCGTCTTCATCAGCTTTAGAATTTCTTACATAATCCATAAAAAATGTTGTTGGAATTAAACCAATACCTAATTTTGTCTTAATCTCAGCAGAAAGATTAGTGACACTATAATTATTCAAATAGTTGTTATTAGCATCAACAGGGTTGCCAAATATTTGTCCATTCCAAGTAATTTCAGAAGCAGGCCTGCCTTTAATATCATCAAAATTGTATTGAGCTAAGGCAACTTTATAATTTGTTTGATTTGAGATTTTGTTGCTCGTACCGATTTGGAAACCCCTGATATTAAATGCTTTAGATGAAGATTCATCAAACTTAATGAATCCAATATTGCCAAAATAATTGTCTTTATTAAAACTTAGAGTAACTCCCTCAGGATTGTAATCTCCGTCGAAGAGTAACTGGCTTTTATTGGGTTTAAAGAACGGATTACTCATTTTACCTAGTGCAATAGATGAATTATCTGTTAGTGCATAATTTATATATAGCTGATCCATACCGATATCACTTAAACTAAAATCATGTCCAAGTGTTTGATTGGCTGCTGTGGTGTTTGCTTCGGCAGTGGCAAATCTTACTTTAATTTTTAATCGTTCATTAGGTGAATATTGAACGCCTAGCCGTGTGCGTATTCTATGCCTTCTGCGTTTTACTGACTTGCTATCATCATCGGTGTACTCATAACGGTGTCTAAAATCAAATGACGTCGCTAGAGCAGATGCCTGTGTGAATTGAGGGGTAATAATTAAGAGTCCTAAGAACAAGAATGATAAAGAATATATCATTTTTATTGTGATTTTCAACTAACCAAAAGCTCCCTTTAGTGCAAAGAAAAACAGAATAGATAAACCAGCGCCCACAGGTAAAGTTACAATCCAAGACAGGATAATTTTCCCAACAACGCCTAAATTTATTGCTCCTATACCTCGAGCAAGACCCACACCTAATACCGCACCAACCAGCGTATGGGTTGTGGATATGGGTAAACCAGTTCCCGAAGCAATAACTACAGTTCCAGCAGCAGCTAACTGTGCAGCAAACCCACGACTGGGTGTCAGCTCTGTAATTGCTGTTCCCACGGTCATCATCACTCTAAAGCCCAACATCGCAAGACCAATAACAATACCAGAAGCACCAATCAACAATATCCAAAACGGTACATCTGAGGTTGTGGCTATTGCCCCCCCACTTTGAACCACTGAAACAATTGCTGCCAAAGGACCTATGGCATTAGCGACATCGTTAGAACCATGGGCAAATGCCATTGCACAAGCGGTGAAGACCATCAAGATGGCAAATACTCTCTCAACACCATCAAACATAACTCCATTTTTTTCCTTTGTTGTATTGTCAATTCGCTGCAATAGGAGCGCTCCTAAAACGGTAATCATTAAAGCGAAAACTAAAGACCAGGCAATACTCTGTGAAGTAGTAAAACTGATTCCTACATGCTGCAATCCTTTTACAAAAGTAACCATTGAAACTAAAAAGGCTGTTAGAAACATATAAAAAGGAACATATCTTTTTGCACTCATAAAAGGATTTGGTGCGTGCAAAATTAATCGCTTAACACTAGTGAACAATAGAAAAGAAAGTGTTCCTGCAATCACAGGAGATATCACCCAACTGGCAGCTATGGAAGCAACTTTAGGCCATTGGATAACATCGACCCCAATACCAACCGCTGCAAAACCTACGATTGCCCCAACGATTGAGTGCGTGGTTGATACAGGCCAGCCAAAGTACGAAGCTATCAATAACCATATGCCAGCTGCTAGTAATGTACCCAACATGCCAAAAACAAGTAGTTCAGGTGTTTCGCTAATGACTGCTGCATCAATAATTCCTTTCCTGATGGTTGATGTAACTTCTCCTCCAGCGAGATAAGCACCGGCAAATTCAAAAATACAAGCAACTAACACAGCTTGCGCTACGGTCAATGCTCTCGCACCAACGGAAGTACCCATGGCATTAGCAACATCGTTTGCACCTATGCCCCAAGCCATGAAGAATCCAAAAATACAGGCTAAAATCAGTAAGGTATTGCCATGTTCAATAATTATTTCCATTGATCTTTTTCCTTAAATCATTTTGATACTAAACGCACCAAAAGATGACCTACAGTTTGAGAAATATCTGCAAGAGAACCAATTTTATTGATTACATCATAGAAAAACATAACTTCCACAGGATCGTATTGTTTCTCAAATTCAAAAAATTTATTACGTAAGGCTATTTCTAATTCATCGTTTTCTTTTTCAATTTTCTCTAATTCTGTGACAAGTTCACCTAATGCTGATGCGTCATTGGAACCAAAGCCTCTTTTTTGCATACCATCTACTTTTCTAATCGCCTCAGATGCTTGATTGGCAGCTTTGATAGCAGCCTGAGAGCAATCAATAAAAATTCCTAGGATCTCTTTTGGGATTTCCATTTTTCTCCCAATCATTACTCCAGAAATATCTTTTGCTGCATTAGGGATGCCATCCATCGTAAACACTAGATCCAATAAATCTTGTCTAGAAACACTCATAAAAAGTGATTTTGGAAGGTTATTTCGAATATTATTTTTTATATCATCCGCTTGATTTTCTAGATTAACAATCTCCTCTCTGCATTCAGATGCAGTGCTCCAATCTGAATGGGAAACAGCGGTTAAAAATTTCTCTAGAGTGTCTGTGGCTTTATTGCCCAGTACCATATGTTCTTGTAGTCCAGAAAATGGAGAATCTACAAACATTCCTAGAAAAGTATCTGAATTCATGTTTTTTCCTCTTTAATAAATGCGATTGTAATTAAATTATGCATAGACTCAAGCAGAATCAGTAATTTATTTCTCAGAGGTTTGATCATAAACGTATGCAATTATATTATTTCTGTCTTCTTGTTCCCTGATACCAGAGAAAACCATTTTATTACCAGGAACAATCTCATAAGGTTTTTCTAACCAAAGATCAAAATTCTCCAAAGTCCAAACAATGTCACTCTTTAAAAAAGCATCTGAATAATTGTAGCCTTCTCTGCTACCTGCTTTTGATCCAATTATTTTAAATAAATTAGGACCTATTTTGTGAGGCTCTTTTTCCTTTAATGAATGACATGCTCGGCATTGCAAATAAAGCTTTCTACCTCTCTCTAAATCACCATCAATAGTTTTTAATTCTCCCTGATCTGTAACTGTATTAAATACTTCAGCACCCTTTTGATCATTGTCAACACTCTGTTGATCACTGCAAGCCATCAATAGAATGACAAGGAAAAATAAACTTAGATTCTTAGAGCTGATCATAAATGATGATGAGAATCACTCATAAATAACAGGACCAGTGTCCTCTTTCAGGTTAAATCTAGATAACTCAGGGTACTCTTCCATCATTCTGTTGTAATATTCTTCAGGAAGTTGGTCAATTAATTCTAATTTAACGCCTGATGCATGCCAAAGGGTATGGCCTTCAATATCATCCATACCCATCCATGGGAGCCATGGCATTAATACAGTCGAGGTAAACATGGAGGATAAAGAAAGTAAATCTTTGTCTAGAAACTCTTTTAATGGTGCAAACATTGTCATTCGTTGCATCCTTGGGGCAGATAGTCCCGGAGGATATGCCGTTTGATTATGCAACCAAACTGCCTTAGGGCCAAACGTCCAATCTAAAATTAGAGGATCATCAGGCATTTTTTCAATAAAAGAAGTTGGCCTCACCCCCATGGTTGAGATATTCAAACCTCTGCCTATGCTTGCCCGCCTAATGTTAGGCAAAATTGTGTTAACTTCCCCAGTAAACGGATTCTTAAATTCTCGAATCATGTCACCAGAGTCTAGATCCCTAAAAAAAGTCAGCATATTGCCTAGAATCTCATAAGAACCATCGTCTTGCAAAATGACTTTATAACTCTCCATNCCCTCAATCTTGATCATTGGAATTGGTTGTTCAGAACCTTTTTGAAAATAGAGAGTGCCATTGTAATGCCAAGGCACCTGATCCTCATTCCCTAAACTTGATTGCATTCGTATGAGGTTCATTAAATTATTCACTGGTAAACTCAAGTCAGGAGCTGAATTCGGTATGCTTCCTGTGACCGTGCTCTTGGTGTTGTTTGATGCTAAAACAGTAGCCAAGCCAAGCCCCATCAGAAAATCTCTCCTTAATAACTTGATTGACATACTCCTCTCCTTTTTCTCTGTTTAATTTTGACTTGATTCTATATGTTGAACGACCTTATCTGCAAGAAACTTAGCTAAGGCATGGTGGTCTTCACTCACTTGCCACATTGACCAAGTTCCTGAATATTGGTTTTGGATAGGTTGATTGAGATTTGGGGGACCAAGCTCAGACTTATAGCCTAAATGCCCAAACTCAGAAACATCATAAGCCAAAGAAGGGTCGAGATCATTGCGCCTCTCATTAAGCTTAGTTTGTCGAGGTGGTGGGTACGTTTGCCCGGTTGGGCAGCCACCCATTGTTAAACAACATTGCTCAGATTGATTAACATCCATAGGGTTAGCACATGACTTTGACACCCAAATTCCCCAGTAATCAGCAAAGGGGTGTCCGTATTGAGGATAGGTATCAAAATCCAATTTATCGAAATGTAGCCAATTCTTATAACCAATCTCTTTGGCGATCTGATTAGGAACTTCCACTAAATTAAGAACAGAATTTTCCATAATTTGAGGAAAAACAACAACAATATGTTTAACCTTATTTTTCCTGAGTTGGTCAAGGGCCTCCCAATAGCGATAACCCCATTCACCCTCTGGCATTAATCCATCAGTATCATGAAGAACGATGTAACCTAAATTTTCACCTCGCATTTCCCTGGTGCGTTCCAACTGGGTGAAAGCAGGAGGTCCTGGTTTCACAAGTTCGTTTCTTACCATCTCGCCAAACCAACCCCCCAGGATATTTTTAGATTGCATTTCAGGAAATTTCTCCAACAACAAATCCTTGATGTTCTGATTCAGGATAAGGGTGTCATTAATTTTGGGTCAAAGACCTGGTTCATTGAGAGAATGCCGTGATTGACCAACAGTACCCCTGTATTCTCTAGAGCAATCTCGGCATCAAACTCTGCTTCGATGCCATCAACTTGAAACTGTGCCAATCTGGGATCACCGATTACAGGATTTGGGTATTCGTTATAATCAATTATAGGGTTGTCTTGAGGTCTACCACTGGAGCGAGTCCATCCCTTAGGTTCAGTAGGATAGGATGTCAACATCAACTCCTTGGGATCATTGACCCACTCGATGGTGACAGCAGCTTGCTGATTTTTATTGTGGTCATGAATGACTTTCTTTGCAGTTGTATACACATCATAAGTTTTGGAAAACCTGGCTCCTGCAGTTGTTAAATCAATCATTATGATCCGGTTAATACCTATTTTTACATCCGTTCTACCGGCCCATCGACATTATAACGATCGGGATCACAAAGATGCCAGCTCGGGTCATCGGAGCCACAGTACCGCAAAGGATCACCGTCGGGAATCCCTGGATTGAAAAGCATTCTTGGATTTGCCAATTCGCTCGGATAGGGGCTTATCCACGTCATCTTATCGACTATAAAATCGACTTCCATTTTATTCTCATAATCATCCAAAATGGAGCTTAATTCTGCTGTTGTCTGGCGCTTTGATTCTGGATAGGGGTCTACACCACCGATGCGTTCATACTCAAAAGAATACTTACCAAGTTCTTTAGAGGCGTTGCCAAATTTAAACATTTGAGGCCAATAATCAGAGTTCCAAATTATTTGTTGGTAAACAGGACTGTTCTGATCGTAGGAAAATATTTGCATGGTGGCATCCCAGAGATGTTTTTCCCCATAAGTCTCATTACCGCCATGAGAAACATAGAGCACTCCAACCCTTGGTTTTCCGTTATAAGGAGAGTCATCTGTTTGCAATTGACTTGAGTACTCAGAACAAGCTGAGAGACAGATGGCCATCAGAAAGGCACTTGAATATGTAAATCGCCTGCTCAATTCACCTACAGCCCTAATGCTCCTGGATTCATTAAATTCTTTGGATCCAGAGACTTTTTTATTGCTTTCAAAGCATCAGCAGCTAATGGCTGTCTGCCTTTTTGATATGGATAACTCTTTCCAACTTGAAAATGAACCGCACCAAGTTCTGAATATATTTCCTGAATTGATGAACGAATCTCAGCAACTAAAGCTCTCCCTTCTTTGTTTTCTGGATAAGTGGGGAGCATATCAAGATAGTCTTGATCCAAGAAAAGTTTATGATAAATAGTCCGATCGTCTTGCCAATATAAAGCGACCTCATAGAGGAAGCTATGNGTGGAATAAGTCATATACATAGCTCCTGTATAAACCGAGTACTTTTCCATGTCATCTTTTTTTTCAGCGTAAAGATTCATGAGGCGATTATGCATTTCCTGCATTTTTGAAAAAGATAACAACCCATGCATAGGCACCCATCGCTCTCCTTGGGGTCCTAATATTGGGTAAAGTGGCATAAAAGGCATAGCGCCTAGAACGGTTGGAATGGTGTTTGCAATTTCTGTGCCATAAGGAGACACTGCTTTTCTAGTCTGTGCCAATTTACTTTTGACTTCACTGGTAGAATGGCCTTCAACAACAAAATGAGCAGAATAATCGTAACCTGTTAAAAATCGTTTTCCTGCAAGGGCCATCTTACCGAGTTGCACCAAAGCCTCAAACGGATTACGAGCTGTTTTCAGAACAGCAAAAGCAGCTTTGAGAGCGTCAGTGAATGAAGTGCTGCCAAGCTGACCCTGTTGTAATTTAGGGTCCAANCCCCAATTGCTTGAAGTCGATTCTTCTCTTGCGGCAGCTGCCATTGCNTGACTCATAGCATCATAGCTCTTAAAGCCAAAAGAACAAGTGAGACTATGACTGGGTAATTTAATAAGACGAAGTGTAATGCTTGCCTTTACACCCAATGACCCTGCATCACCAGAAAATAAGCCGGTTAAATCAGGTCCATAGTGTCGGAAAAATGGGGAGCTTTGTTCCATTGCAGATGAGCCTGTTTTAAGAATCTCACCATTTGCTAAAATAATGTCATAACAAAGTATTGACTCAGGGGATCCTCCGTATCTACTGGTTCCCATACTTACACTATTTTGTGAAGTTGAGCCGCCAACTGTCGCTTTTAATCCTGAAAAGGGTCCCCAAAAAGGAGTTCTTAGATTACTTTTAGCTAATGCATCGGCCATTTCTGCCCAAGTAACCCCTGGTTCAACAGTGATAAACATGTCCTCTTCATTGATCTCAACAATCTGATTAAGTCGGGAAGTATCNACAATTATTGATTCAGTGGTAGTGGGAAGATAGCCATCGGTGTATGATGCCCCTCCTCCACGCGTNACTATAGCAACACCTAAACCTGTCGTTACCCGAACAGCTTCTTGAAGCTCCTCTATGGATCCTGGTTGAACCACTGCTATGGGTGTTTCTATAGATCGATAAACATCCATTGAGTAGAAAGACAAAGATTCCTGATCTGTCAAAACATTATCTTTTCCTACTGCTGCTTTAAGCACTTTAACAATATTCTTATTCGCTTCGGACATNTTNTTTCTCCTAAAACTCAATTAACCAGTCATTTTTATCTTCTGGTAGATAATTTATCTGCACATCATCTAGTTGCTTAGAAATTCTTTCTGCAAAAATCTCTCTTAAGTTGCCTTGCCAAATGAATATAGTTAGTTCTTGAGAAAAACTCTCTAAATCCTCTTGAATATCATATCCAATCAAATCTTTTGCCACTAGCTTTAATCTTGGCCCAGCTTTCAACATTTCGACTGCTTTTTTATGGACACTCTCAGCTTCAATATCTGGCGGACGATTCAATGCAGTTGAGGATTTTGCTTCAAACCAAGGAAAAAAGAGTTCACTGTCTCTTGCAAAATACCAGGACCTCATAAGATGCTCTCCATATTTACTGGGTGTAATATCAGGCACATAATTCTCAATATATTTTTCTTTTTCTAAATCATTTAAACACCAAGGATCTATTAAGACTAGATTGTCTACGGTTAGACTCTTTTGTTCAGATAGTCTTAAAGCGATAGGCAAAGAAGCCCCAATACTAATAACGGAGAGCTTTGAAATGCCTAGATAATCAAGTGTCTCTTTAAGCATTCTAACTATTGATTGAGGAGAGTAGTTGGTTAAATGCGTTGGTCCTGTTTCGCCATGNCCCGGAAGATCTACGAATAACTTTAAAGAATCTTTTATCACTTTAGAATGAAATAATTCTGCTTTGGACGATTGACCTAGATCATGGAGGATAAGCACTATGTTTTCTATATTATTGCCTTCAACCGAATAATAGATAGGGCCACTTGTTGTTGGTGCAAACCCCTGTTTTCCTGACTGCAAACGATCGCTAGTATTTCTGTGGGTGTAATCTTTATTAGAAGAATATTTCTTAAAAATCTCTCTGGATCTATCTCCCACTGCCTCTGGATCTGACAACAGNTCAATAACTACATTGNTTGGTAGATTACTGAGTCTTCTGGGATGATGAGCAATCGGGTCACTCTTATAGTTAATAAGAAAAGTTGGTACCACTAACTCTCTTATGCGTTCTCTTGAGGGATATAAAAAAGCTGCTTGATAAGCTGTTTGTGAGGCTTCATTGCATCGAAGTAAATCTAAAATATAGGGTTGAAGAAGTTCTGGGCTTGAGGGATCCATGCTCAGCCTATTACCTAATTCTTTTTTAAACCAAGGGAAAAAAATTTGCTGGTCTCTAATTCTTGACCAAATCCATGACATCTGGCTTCCCTCAGGTGTAGGTTCAAACCATTTAGTGTAGTGTTTTAGGATGTCAGCTTCTTCTTCAGGCTCTAAGACAACCAATCCATTTACCACCACTGCATTACAGAGTTCTGGATAAAGACGTGCGAATTCGGTGGCTATAATTGCTCCAGTATGAAAACCATAAAAACAAGCTTTGTTTATTTCTAATGCATCAAGAAACTCCTTTAAAGCTTCTGCGTATTGAGATATATCTGGTTCAATTCCATCAACGAAGTCAGAAAGACCAAAGCCTGGAGTGTCCGGTGCAATAACTGTGAATTCATCACTTAAATCCTCAATAACACTTGCCATCTCTGCTGATGATGTTGGGCTTTGATGTAAAAGAATCAAAACCGGTCCAGAGCCTGACATTCTATAATGGACTTGACGAGAGCCCAGATTGACAAAATGTCTCTGAATGGATAAATTTTCTATGGACTGATACATAACAATGGACTTATTATAGCTTCATATTCACTTCAGATAACATGACAATTAATTACAAATCATTCCCAGTCGGTCCTTTGCAATGCAACTGCACCATTATTGGTAATACATCAACTGGAAAAGGTTACCTAATTGACCCTGGTGGGGATGCAGAGAGGATTTTAGAAACCATNGAAACAATGAATGTGTCCATTGAAGCTATTTATCATACTCATGCCCATTTTGATCATTTCTTAGCTTCAGCAGAAATTAAAGAAAAAACAGGTGCTCCAATCTTTCTAAATGAATCCGATAGATTTCTTTGGGACAGCCTAGAAATGCAATGCAGTTATTTTAATATTGATTTTAAACCCACACCGCCGCCTGATTTTAATATTGAAGACCAACAAGATTTAATCCACTGTTCAGGGGTTTGTCTTCATACACCAGGACATACACCAGGATCTGTTAGTTTCCATTTTGAGTCAGAGAAACTGTTGATCGCTGGAGATACATTATTTCAAGGATCGGTAGGCAGAACTGATTTACCTGGAGGTGATTTTAAAACGCTTAAGAGTTCAATCCAAGAAAAGATTTATTCTCTGGATGAATCCACCGTTGTTGTAACCGGTCATGGGCCCCAAACAAGTATCAAAAGAGAGATGGAAAGTAACTTATTTATTAGGTATGACACCTAATTATTACTTAATTATTTCTGCTCGTGCTTCTTAAAATAAGACTGAGTGAGAAATGACAACCCCATCCCAATAACTAAAGTCGCAACCGATAATTTACCTCGGTGTGCAGTTTCACTAGTCCATATTTCGCTGTATTGAAGCCAATAGAGTGTGTATATAGAGATCAAACAAGGCGCTAAAGCAATAAGGATTTTGATTGCCTGACGAACCTTTAGCATTAAGAAATTGAACATGTAAAAAATACTATCATGAAATATGTCCATCGTATACGATAAGGAAAAGCTTGAATTTATAGTCAATAAAAAGAGTCATCCTTTATTTTTAAACAGTAGACATATATGAGCACTGATCTTAAAACAATATTGAAAAATAGAATCATTAATAAATGGAGTTTGTTCTGTCTTATCTCTATTCCAATGTCCACGCTAATGGTCATTGCCATGATGGGGGTTGATATGTCAACTGCACCTGGTGTTTCAGAAATGATTGGGTTTTCTGTGCGCTTCGCAGTGCCTTTCATCTATCTAGTAGTGGCAATATCTTCGATTCAGATTCTATTTCCTGGATCTTTCTCAATGTGGTTAATGCGTAACCGAAAATATATTGGATTATGTTTTGCAGTTGCCATGGCATGGCAAGGCTTGTTCATTTTTATAATGTCTTACTTTTTCCACGACTACTACTTTGAACAAGTCTATCTGTTTCGTGATGAGCTAGAAGGGAGCATCGGCTATATCTTTCTTCCCGCCATGGTGGTGACATCTTTCCACTTTGGCCGTAAACACTTGAGCTCCAAACAATGGAAGTTACTGCACAAGAGTGGGATCTATTTCCTCTGGGCCTATCCCTTTAGCACCTATTGGTGGAGTCTCTGTAACGGGCTCTACTGTTATGGGAGTCCGGTACCACTTGACTATGTATACTACTGGGGCGGTTTTCTTGCGTTCGCACTAAGAATTGCAGCCTGGGGCAAGCAACGCTGGCAAGCCACGAATAGGAATGCCGCTGAGAACAACATGCCGCTCGCACTTAGGGCATTGGGCGGCGTCCTTATCGTCTCTGGTCTTATTTGGTCAGCTTCGTTCTATTGGCAAGATCGTGTTACTGATTTTTTAACCGCATCAGCGTGGTCTGCAGATCTGGTATTGTGGCTGCCATTTTGGCCTTACGAGCCTTATTTATCACTCTTCATCATTGGATTAGGTACTATGCTGATAACCAAGGTCAGGAGTGCAGATAAGTCTATCTGGGCAGTAGATAGCTAGTATCTATTACAGTGGTTTTTTAGCACTAGGTATAAGCTTTATAGTTGAAGTTGCGGTGGCCACAAGATGATTGCCTTGAGTCAAGGTGCTAGTCAGATAAGCTATGCTCTTTCCTATACGAAGAATCCTTGCTTCAGCCACTAAGGTTCCTGGGTGTGCTGGAGCTAAGAAACTAACATTGATATCCAAAGACACTGGGTTAAATTTAAAATCCAACAAAGCTATAAGTAGATGGGCCATGCAAGTATCCAACATCCCAGTGATAAAACCTCCCTGAACTATTTGTGCCTCAGAGTGACAAAACTCAGGAACAGCATCGAATTCCATAATTGCAGTTTGTTTTTCTGAATTCAATTGGGTAGCCCTACCCCTCAAAGTGTCAAGGCAAGGTGGCTTATTCGCTTCAAGTAATTTTATTTTTTTCTGATCGTCTAGCATCTAAACAGTTTGTGAATTAATTAATAATTAATTTAATATAAAGTTGATTGTGGTTAATGTTACTGCATCGCTTGTTTCTATAACAATACCTTTAACCCTTAGCCAAAGGTTTTCTGTTACTGAACCAATAAAACTTATGATTAGATTGACCTCATTTGTATTTTAAATGATTCTCTTTGGATAGGAGTAAATATTAAAACGACCTGGATTCAAAAACCCAACTAAAGTAATTTCATATTCCCAAGCAGCCTCAATTGCTAAACTGGAAGGCGCACCAATTGCAACTATCATAGGGATGCCTGCTAACGCCGATTTATGCACCAACTCAAAACTGGTTCTGCCGCTCAGCATTAAACCAAAACTAGAGAGTGGCAATGTGTTGTCATTTATCTGTTGGCCAATTAATTTATCCAATGCATTATGACGACCCACGTCTTCAAATAAACTCAGTATCTCTCCGTTAACATTAAAAAGAGCCGATGCATGCAGTCCACCGGTAATGCCAAATGCATCTTGCTGTTGTCTTAGATTCTCAGGAAGTTGCCTTAAAACAGACTCTTCAATTTCTAGATTACTCGCCTTACCATCAATGGGCTGTATCTTAGAGATGCCTTCCACCATTGTAGT
>JGI26063J44948_1000100_pt1 | contig 19226 bp, 18 predicted proteins | sample MarorgKNORR_S2LV_4_FD_44948 | JGI IMG/M metagenome (IMG submission 44948) | reverse complement strand
TGATTTAGCGCAAAAAAAAGGAGAACATATCGGACCAGTAGTATCAAAAACTCAGTTTGATAAAATACAGGACTTAATTCAAAGTGGTATTGATGAAGGAGCAACTTTAGTTGCTGGAGGCCCTAGCCGCCCTGATGGATTGGATAAAGGCTATTTTGTTCGACCAACAATTTTTACCGATGTTTCAAATAATATGAGAATTGCTAAAGAGGAAATATTTGGACCTGTCTTATCGATAATACCTTTTGAAAATGAAGAAGAAGCAATTGCCATTACTAATGATACATCATATGGATTAGGTAATTACGTGCAAACTCAGGACAAAGAAAAAGCCAGACGTGTTGCGAGAAAATTTAGATCAGGAGGAGTTTACATTAATGGCAAAAGTGCTGATGCAGGCACGCCTTTTGGAGGATATCGACAATCAGGCAATGGTCGTGAAGGTGGAACTTGGGGAATAGAGGAATACCTAGAAGTAAAAACAATTAGTGGTTGGAAGTAATTCTATTTTAATACATTAGACATTTTTTTAGAAGTTAAAACAACTTGGGTAAAATTAGATTAAATTATTAAACTTCAACTTTTTTTAAAAAATTTAATCTACTTATTATCTCATCTCGATCCATATAATAACCTTGTAAATGTCGCTGACCTGAATTAGCATCAAAAGAAGTGCGACCATGCAAAACTCTTCTGTTATCAAAGCATAGAATATCCCCTGCTTGTAATCTAAAATTAACAGTAAATTTTTTTTTGTGAACAAGGGAAGCAAATTTTCTATAGGATGAATAATATTTTTTCATTTTATTAGGATGGATATCAAAAGCTCCAACAGTAGATATGTTAAAACGTATATCACTATAGTCTTTGTTTTCGTCCAATGTAATAACGGGTGAGTGAATGATACGAGTTTTATTTTGTGTGTAGTCATTATCTTTAAATTTTATAGGAGTATTAATTAATTGATTAAAAATATTTGGAATATTTTTTTTAATATAATCAGCAACTGCATAACCATCTACAACTGAAGAATCACCTCCTTTTGCTTCATTGATCAGACAATGTAAAAATTGATACCCTGGAGCATATTCAAAAAAGGGTAAATCAGTATGGTTAAACAAACCTGCTGAAGTGTAAGCTGCATTGTTTGGCTTGGGTATGTTTATAACTTCAAAAGGTGTCTTAAAAAAAGTTTCTTTGATATGACTAATTCTATTTAAAATTTTAAAAGCTGATTTTTTTTCTATTGGTGAATTTTTAACGATTGAAAAACCGTATTTGATTAAAAGTTTAAGCCATTTTAATAAAGCTTCATCACTTTTCATTATATCATCATGTTCAATTTTAATTTTGCTTAAATGTTTATGGAATTTAGATTCCCAGAACTTGTAAGGCGATTTGTAGATTTGTTGATTTTTGATTGTATAACAATGTTTTTTTAGCCATTTTGCATCATAACAGCTGTGGTGGTTTCCTTCGCTCCATATTATTTCTAAATTACCAATATCATTTACAAAATATTTTTTTGGATGAATATTTTCACTTACATTTATTATATTAAAAATCTTTTGACGGGCATCAGGATGCTCATTACTTGGGCAATTATCTCTAAGCCATAAAAAATGGAAATGACTTATTTGATTATCTTCCCATGCAATATTAACGGATGAAGAAGAAAGGGTTACTTTCTTTATGGTAAATTCTTTGTTATTCATTTATNTGTTTTTATGATTAAATCTCCTTTTAATTTTGTCAATTAGGTTAAATATATGATCAGTCTAAATAATAATATTATGGGGATAATATTTATGACACTTGGAATGTTTTGCCTAAGTGTTAACGATGTAGTTGTGAAAGGTTTAAATATCTCTTTCCCAGTTTGGGAGGTAATTTTTTTTAGGGCCTTTAGTGGCATTCTTGTTTCTTTTGTTTTAATTTTTATTTTTGGATGGAAGTCATTGAAAACAAAAAAACCAATCAGACATTTTGTTAGGGCTTTTTCGGCAGTAGGCTGTGTTATTTTTTATTTTTTTGGTTTAAAATTTTTACTTCTTTCGGAAAATATAGCCATTGTTCATTCTGCTCCGATTTTTGCAGCCTTACTTGCTGTTCCAATACTAGGAGAACGACTTGGCATTCATCGAATTACAGCAATTGTGATAGGTTTTATAGGCGTGATTATTATTGTTAAACCTGGGACAGATGTTTTTAAATTGGTTTCAATCCTTCCATTAATTTCTGCTTTATTCATGGCCAGTGTATACTTGAGTACACGTTCATTAATGAATACAGATTCTAGTATTGCCATTATATTTTATTATTCTTTAGCATTACTCATTACATCTATTGTTTTTTTCCCTAGCGATTTTGCCATGCCTAACATTGTTCAATTAATTCCACTAATGAGTTTGGGAGTCATGGGATCATTGGGTCATTATTTTATGTCACAAGCAGCAAAAAATGCCGAAGTTGTTGTTATTTCTCCCTTTGAGTATTCCTCATTCATTTTTGTTGGAATTATGGGATATATATTTTACAATGAGGTACCAAGCATCTCGATAATAATTGGAGGAATATTAATTATCCTAGGTGGTGTATATATAGCGTACCGAGAGCAAAAAGTTTCTAATATTTAATTTTAGATTTAATTAAAACATCGACAAAACAAGCTGACACAACAAACAAGGCTCCTAAGTACTCACGTGGGCCAATAATTTCATTTGTTAACAAACTTGCAGAAATGAAACCGACAGCAACTTCAAAGGCTAACAATATATTAATCCTGCCTGGGTCTAAAATTTCTACACTAAAGTAGGTTAATAAAATTGACGGAAGCAACCAAACAACAGCAAACAATACCATCCATAAATATATTACATTTACTGATATAAGTTGGTTTGGCATTTCTAAAGTTCTTCCATCAGGAACAAGACACAAAGCAAGAAAAACAAAAGGAATAATCAATGCGGTTAATGCTGTTTTTTCAAAACCACTTGTTGATTTTGCCAAGTGAAACAAAGTCATACCCATGGCCCAGGACAGACCTGCACTTAAAGCAATCCATTCAACAACTGAGGTTGGGAAGATAATGCCTTTTTCAATTCCAACCATTATTTCTAATCCAATAATGCCAAGAATTATGGATAATAATCTTTTTAATGTTAGTTTGTTGCCCAGAAATATTTTTGCAAAAATTGTTCCCCATATCGGGCACAAATAAAATAAAACTACAACCTTCGCTATTTCCCCTCTCAACAAAGATTCTGAATAAAAAGTAATTCCAGTTGCGGCAAATAAACAACCCAGGAAAAAGAAGTAATTACGTTCGTAAAATATAACATAAAAAGTTTTAACCAATGGTTTTAACAGTAATAAGGATAATAAAAGAAAACTAAAAAAAATAGGCCATAGTGAGCCATTACTATCTGAATCAATATATCGAAGGGGAATCCAGTAACTGCCCCAAAAAAAACAGGAAACAATTACCGTTAAATTCGGAAATTTATTGAAGATTAGCATATAAACAAAATTTTATTGAAATTTGGCTAATTTTTAGCATTTTTTATTTATAAACTCCATTTTTACTGTTGTTTTTTTTCTCGTAAATTGTTTAAGTGCCCATAGATTAATTAATTAATTTTTTAGGAGGAAATTTATGAAATTCATAAAAAATACAATCCTGTCATTAGTGTTATTAGCTGGCATTTCACTTAGTGCCACTAGTGCAAATGCAGCTTGTAAAGCTCATTTGGGTGATTTTGACTGGGATAGTGCAAACATTCACACTGCCATTGCTTCTTTCATGATTGAAAAAGGTTATGGTTGCGATGTGGAAGTAACAAAAGGGAGTACTACTCCAATTATGGCAGCTTTCTTTGATGGTCAAATTGATGTCATTACTGAATTATGGGAAGATAACTTAGTTGAATTGCTAAAACCTCATTTTGCGGATGGTAGTATCATTCATATGGGTACTAACACACCTGCTTCTGAGCAAGCATTCTGGGTAGATAGAGCTACAGCTGAGGCGAATGGATTAAAAAGCGTTGAGGATATGAAAAAACCNGGCGTATGGGANCTTTTTAAAGATCCTGAAAATCCAACTAAAGGCAGAATGACAAGCTGTATTTCAGGCTGGACTTGTTACACTATTAATTATGTTAAATTAAAAGAGTATGGTCTTGATGAATTGTATACTAACTTTGATCCAGGCTCTGGTGGTGCATTAGACGCAGCTATTTCTGGTGCTTTTACTAAAGGTAAACCAATATTTTCATATTATTGGACGCCAACCAGTTTAATGGGTAAGGCAGAAATTGATATGATTAGATTGGAAGAGCCAGCTTATACTGCTGAATGTTGGGGAGCTATGTCTGTTGTTGTTGAAGACATCAAAGCAAATGGACAAGAAGCCTATGTACCTTCTTGTGCTTGTGAATATAAAGATATGGCTTTAACAAAAACTGTAAGAGCAGATTGGGCTGCCGAAAATCCAGATATTGCAGCAATGATCAAAGCTTATGCGTTACCTACAGAAAAAGTTAACGAAATGTTAGCTTACTATGTAGATGAATCAGGCGGAGATATGGAAGCAACAGCTATACATTTCTTGTCTAACGAATCTGTATGGGAATCCTGGGTTTCAGCAGATGTAGCTGCGAACATAAAAAGCGCACTATAGTAGTTATTATTTGTTATATATTTAAACCAGGGGTATCACCCCTGGTTTTTTTCTTGTCATGATAAAAATTATAAAAAAATATATCAACTATTTATATCTAACACTTTTTGCTGGTTTGATAGTTATCAGTTATTTGTCTTCAAAAAGAAAACCAGATAGCGTTACAGAATTATTTACAGATTTTGGTTGGTTGAATAATTTTCCAAAATGGCTTGATGCTCCATTCATGATTTGGATAAATGATTGGTGGAGAGCGTTTAGTGTAAAATATGGTCTTATCTTTGATGCCATTGGNTATGTATTACTTCGGGCTTATTCAATCACAAAAAATTTTTTAATTGATATACCATGGCCTATAATCGTTCTGGGAGTTGTTTTACTAACTTTTTACGCAAGTGGAAAAAAAATNGGAACAACTATTTTTGTTGGTTTTTGNACTTTTTCAATTGGTTTCTTAAATCCACGTTTTTGGGACAAAGCCATTGAAACAACNACAATTGTTTTTATTGGATTACTTCTTTGTTTAATGGTTGGNCTNCCTGTAGGTATAGCNATGGCAAGAAATCCAAGAGTTAGAAATGTAATACTACCTGTGCTTGATTTAATGCAAGTCATACCAAGTTTTTGTTATTTAATACCTGGTATAATTTTATTTGGACTTGGAGCAATTCCAGCCATTATTGGAATTTTTATATATGCTTGNCCTCCTTTAATACGTTTAACAGATTTGGGAATTAGGTTAGTGGACANAGAAGTGATTGAAGCTGCCGAATCTTTCGGCGCAAGTAAAAAACAAAAATTATGGGGTGTTCAATTACCGTTAGCGCTTCCNAATATTATGCAGGGCATAAACCAATGCACTATGATGGCTTTAGCGATGGTTGTTATAGCTTCGATGATAGGTACTCGAGGACTAGGAGATGAAGTGCTTTTAGGTCTTCAACAATTAAATGTTGGATCTGCTTTAGAAGCGGGTCTAGCAATTGTTTTATTGGCTATTGTCTTTGATAGAATAACTCAAGCTTATGGTGAAAAAATTCAGGAAAGAACTCAACCAACAAAAAAGAAGAAAGTTATATAGAATATAATGGCAAAGATTGAAGTAAAGAACGTATATAAAATTTTTGGAACGGAACCAATGAATGTTCTTCCTATGGTGAAAAAAGGGGCGACAAAAGATATAGTATTGGAAGAAACAGGGCACACAGTTGGACTAGATAATGTTTCAATTTCTGTAGAAGAAGGTGAAACCTTTGTATGTATGGGGCTATCAGGATCAGGAAAATCTACCTTAATTCGTCACTTAAATAGATTAATTGATCCTACTGAAGGTGAAATAATTGTTAATGATACAAACGTTATGCAACTTAAAGAAAAAGAGTTAATTGAGTTTCGAAAACATGAAATGAGTATGGTTTTTCAGCGCTTTGGTTTATTTCCACATAAAACAGTTATGCAAAATATTGCTTATGGTCTTGAAATTCAAGGTATGGAACTTAATGAAAGAAATAAAATAGCTATGGTACAAATTGAATCTGTAGGGTTACAAGGTTTTGAAAATCAATATCCTAGTCAGCTATCTGGTGGTATGCAACAAAGAGTAGGGCTTGCGCGCGCATTGGCTACAAATCCTGGAATTTTATTAATGGATGAAGCGTTTAGTGCATTAGATCCTTTAATAAGAAGTGATATGCAAAAGCAATTACTTGAACTTCAATCTGAATTAAAAAAAACAATATTTTTTATTACACATGATCTTGATGAATCTCTTAAACTAGGCGACCATATTGGCATTTTAAATCATGGGCGTCTTGTGCAGGTAGGTACTCCTGAAGATATAATCATGAATCCAGCAGATGATTATGTTAAAGCATTTGTCAAAGATGTGAATAGAGCAAAAGTACTTCGAGCTAGAACTGTGATGGTCAAACCTGATAAATTTAATGGGGGTGAGGTTAAGTTGGCTGACACGTATAAAGTTGATGGAGATACTTATATTGAAGAATTTTTACCAAGGGTACTTCGGGAAAGATCTACAATTGTAGTAGTTGATAAAAAAGGCGATACCATGGGCTATATTACTGAAAAAGAATTGGCTATTTCGCTAAGTAAAACTAGCCACAATGAATCAAAAAAGTCTTTTTAATAAAAAAATTATAATTTCTGCAGCTGCTGACGGAATTGGTTGGTCAATTGCGCAAGAATGCATGTCAAATGGGGCTTTAGTTTATGTATCTGATAAAAATAAAGAAGCTCTAGATAATATTTCCAAACATGATCTTTATGAAAAACAATTATTTTTAGATAGAGTCAATACTCATGATTTTCAGGAAGTTGAAAATTATTTTAATAAAATAAAAGATAAAATTGATAAAATTGACGCGCTTATAAACAATGTTGGAATCTCAGGTCCAACAGGAAAACTAGAAGATTTAGATATTAATAATTGGAAAGAAACAATAGATATTAATATTAATAGTCATTTTTATTATACAAAATTTGCAATACCGTTGCTTAAAAAAAATAATGGNGGATCTATAATTAATTTATCCTCCACNGCTGGATTGTTCGGTTTTCCCCTTCGCATTCCTTATGCAGCAAGCAAATGGGCGATTATTGGAATGACTAAATCTCTGGCAATGGAGCTAGGGGAATTTAATGTTCGCGTGAATGCTATATGTCCAGGGTCTGTTTTCGGGGACAGAATGAAAAGAGTTATTGGATCAAAAGCTAAGTCACTTGGAGTAACGGAAGATAGTTTACAAAAAGATTATGAATCCATGATTTCCTTAAAAACATTTGTTAATAAAGAGGACATAGCAAACATGGCTGTATTTTTACTTTCCCAAGAGGCTCACAAAATATCAGGACAGGTAATGACGATTGATGGCAATACTGAACGCATGAATTAACAGTGCAACGCTATGATTATTTAATTATTGGAGCTGGTTCGGCAGGTTGCGTTTTAGCAAATAGATTGTCTGCACAATCTAATATCTCTGTAGCTGTTTTTGAATCAGGTCCAGATAGTAACTCATGGAAAGTCGATATGCCTAGCGCATTATTGTATACAATGCATGATCCCAATATGAATTGGAAATATTATTCTGAACCAGAACCACACTTAAATAACAGAAAAATATTTTGTCCACGCGGGAAGATGATAGGTGGTTGCTCTTCTCACAATGGTATGGTGTTTGTAAGAGGTCATGCTGAGGATTTTAATCGTTGGTCCAAAAATGGTTTGTCAAAATGGAGTTACAGGCATGTGCTGCCTTATTTCAAAAAACTAGAAACGTCGTTAGAGGGAGAAAGTCAATACCGAGGTAAAAACGGACCACTTCAGGTATCTAAATCAAAGGTCAATGAAAAGTTCCCTTTGTTCCAGGCTGCTTTAAATGCCGCTGTAGAAGCTGGTTATCCTATCTCTGAAGATTTTAATGGTTATATGCAAGATGGATTTGGAACATACGATTTAACAATTAAAGATGGAATACGGATTGGCGCAGCAAAAGCTTATCTACAAGACACAAAACAAAGAAAAAATGTAGATATTTTTATTAAAACCAATGTTCAAAAAATATTGTTTGAAAATCTAAAAGCTATTGGCATTCAGATAATGATTAAAGGAAAACTTGAAAATATATATGCTAACAAAGAAGTTATTGTATCTAGTGGCTCTATCAACTCGCCTAAACTTCTTCAATTGTCTGGAATAGGGGATGAGCATGAATTAAGACAATTGGGAATTGAAGTTACACATCATTTGCCAGGAGTGGGAAAAAACTTACAAGACCATCTTGAAATTTATGTTCAGCATGAATCAAAAACTTCCGATACATTATATGGCCTATTTAATAATCCTTTTTTAAAAGTTTTCAGTGGAATTCAGTGGTTTTTGTCAAAAAAAGGATTGCTAGCTCACTCACATCTAGAACTTGGGGGTTTTGTTAAAAGTGATGCTAGGTTCGATCATCCCAATATCCAACTCCATTTTTTTCCAGCTTTAGTGATCAATCATGGTTTAACAAATCCTGACAGGCATGCTTTTCAATTTCATGCTAGTCCCAATAGGCCAACGAGCAGAGGGTGGGTAAAATTGCGTTCCAGTAATCCAGAGGAAGATCCTGCTATCCAATTTAATTATCTTGAAACAGAAGAAGATAGGTTACAAATGAGAGATTGCGTCAAAATTGCAAGGAATATTTTTAGTCAAAAAAGTTTCCAACATTATACAGGAAAAGAATTGAGACCTGGAAAAAATGTTCAAGATAACGATGTTTTGGATGAAATTATAAGAGATACTTCTGATACAGCATATCACCCTTCCTGCACGAATAAGATGGGTGATGATAAATTTTCAGTGGTTGATGATGAGACGAAAGTGCGTGGAATTTCCAATTTACGTGTAATTGATTCATCCATTATGCCTGATATTGTTAGCGGTAATATTAATGCTGCAACATTAATGATTGCCGAAAAAGCATCAGACATTATACTAGGCAGAGAAGAGGAACCCATTGATGTTGATATATTTGCTGCAGCCTAGCTAATGCTTACTTGAGGAAGCCCACAAATTAATTTTTTCTTCTTTGGCGTATTTATCAATTTGTTTTAATTCTGATTTTGTAAATTTAAGATTGTTTAAACTATCCAAACATTCATCAAGTTGTTTTACTGTTCTTGCGCCAATCAGTGCAGAAGTCATATTATTGTGTCTGAGAATCCAGGCCAAAGCCATTTGTGAAACACTCTGACCTCTTTTTTTTGCAATTTTGGATAAGTTGGTAATTTTATTAATATAAGACTTTGTTAGCATTCTTCTGTCTAGGGAAGAATTTTCATAGGCCCTTGAATTGCGAGGTAAATTTTTCAGATATTTTTCAGATAACATTCCTTGTGCCAATGGGGAAAAGGCAATACATCCAATTCCTAGCTTTTTTAGTGTGAGAAGCAAATCTTTTTCCACCCACCTATTAATCATTGAATAAGAGGGTTGATGTATCAAGCATCTAATACCCCGATCTCTTAAAAGTTTATTCATAATTATGGTTTTTTTTGCAGAATAGGAAGAGATACCAGCATATAAAGCTTTCCCATGATGGACGGCTTGGGCAAGAGCATCCGCAGTTTCCTCTAAAGGTGTTAACGGATCAAATCGATGAGAATAAAATATATCAATATATTCCAGCTGCAATCTCTCTAAGCTTTGGTCAAGACTCGCAGTGATATATTTTTTTGATCCCCATTCACCATAAGGTCCAGGCCACATATCGTAACCAGCTTTTGTAGAAATAAGTAATTCATCTCTGTACGATCTTAAATCTGAGCTGATTAATTTACCAAAATTACTTTCTGCTGAACCATAAGGAGGACCATAATTATTTGCCAAATCAAAATGAGTTACCCCTCTGTCAAAAGCCCTGAAAATCATTTTTTTTGACTCAGTTGGCATCTTTTTCCCTCCAAAATTATGCCATAAACCAAGGGTTATTGAAGGCAGCTTTAGGCCGCTTTCCCCACACCTTCTGTAGCTCATTTTTTCGTATCTCTTATTATGTGCTTTGTAGCTCATTTATCTTGTGATTTTATGCTATATTGATTTTCATTTAAACTATAGCAACAATCCCAATATATGAAAACTTTTAAAAATATAATTTTATCTAAAAATAATAATGGCATTTCAAGAATTATATTAAATGATCCCAAAACATATAATTCACTGTCACTCGCAACAATCAATTCATTAATTGCAGTATTTAAAACACTTGAAAAAGATAAAAAAACTAAGGTCATTATCATTGAAGGGGAAGGTAAAGGTTTCAGTGCTGGTCACAATTTAAATGAAATCCAGTCATTAAAAAACAAAACCTCATATCAAAAATTGTTTAATCAATGCTCCAAATTAATGATGAATATCATCAACCATAACAAACCTGTGATAGCTAAAGTTCATGGAGCTGCTTTTGCAGCCGGTTGTCAGTTAGTAGCTAGTTGTGATCTTGCTTTTAGTTCTAAGGAAGCAATCTTTTCTACTCCTGGAGTTAACATAGGTCTTTTTTGTAGCACGCCAATGGTTGCTTTAAGCAGGAAAGTAAGCAAGAAAAAAGCTATGCAAATGTTGTTAACAGGTGAGCCAATCAAAGCCAGTTATGCCAAAGAAATAGGATTGATAAATGATTGTTTTACAAAATCAAAATTAGATACTGAAATAATGAAAATTGCAAAAATTATATCTTCCAAATCAAGTGTCACATTAAATATTGGGAAAGGAGCCTTTTATAAGCAGTTAGAAATGCCTCTTGATAAGGCATACAAATATACAAGCAAAATTATGACAGAAAATATGATGACGGCAGACGCAAATGAGGGAATTAACTCATTCCTTGAAAAAAGATCACCTGTTTGGAAAAATAAGTAAAATATAATTACATGAAAAATGAAATCCAAACAATTTTAGAAACATCAAAGACAATTGCAATTGTTGGAGCCAGCAAAAATGAAAAAAAAGATTCATATAAAGTTATGAAATATTTACAGCATAAAGGTTACAAGATCTTTCCCATTAACCCCAATCTTTCAGACAGAAAAATTTTAGGCGAAACTGTCCACGATAAAATTGGGGACATACAAAATGATATTGATATAGTTAACGTTTTCCGGCCTTCTGATGAAGTCATTACAATAGCAAAACAAGCAATTAAAAAAAAAGCTAAAACTTTATGGCTACAACTTGATATTATTAGCCCTGAATCAAAATTAATTGTCGAGTCTGAAGGGATAAATTTTGTAGAAAATAAATGCACGAAAATAGAACATGAAAAGTTTTTGCGATAGTAAGTTCTTTATATTTGTGATAAATTTTTTACATGGATTTTAATCATTTCCTAACAAGTTATATGCCTGATCCTAATATTGGATCAAAACAACACTTTAAACACATGTTGGATCAATCTGTCTTAGCTGAAAAATTAGGTTATGTAGCTGTTTCTATTCCAGAACATCATCTAGTTAATATTTTGATGATGCCGTCACCTTTACAAATGGCTGTTAAAATTTCTAGTCTTACTAATAAAATTCGCCTATCAACAAGTGTCGCTGTGTTACCCATCCATGATATGCGAACTTTTGCCGGTGAAGTCGCAACTGCTGATATTCTTACAGAAGGAAGATTGGTTTTAGGGGTCGGAAGAGGTGCATTTTCATGGGAATTAGACAGACTTGGAACACCAATTGAATCGTCCAAAGAAAAGTTTATTGAATCATTGGAAGTTTTGAATTCTTTATTATCAAAAGAAAATTATTCTTTTAAAGGAAAGTATTATAACTTTAATGCAATTACTATTATGCCGAGACCTATAAGTGACCCGGTCCCAATTATGATAGCAGCCATGGACCCCTCAAGTATTCGCAATGCAGCTGCAAAAGGTTATCATGTTCAATCAACTGTCTTGTCAGGAACAAAAAAATTATTATTAGAAAGAGTAAATGCGTTCAAAGAAGGGCAGCAAGATGCCGGTGAAAATGGTAAATTAATACGTCTTTCAATGCAACGGATGGCTTATGCTGCTAAAGATGAAAATGATGCAAAAGAGAAAAATTTATTGGCATATGAATATTATAAACGATTTGATAATATGTATACTGGCCCAGGAATAGTGAACAAGGGATTAATTGAACCTTTGCCCAGAGCTCAAACTTTAGAGGAAATGACTGAAAATTTAATTATATGTCCCATCAATGAAATGATCGATAAATTATCTGCATATGCAGAGTCTGGCGTTGATGAAATGATTATCAGTGCGGGTTTTGGACAAAATCAGGAAGATATGATTGAATCTATGTATAGAATAAGTGAGCATATAATACCTCATTTTAAATTACAAAAGTCACAAGTCGCTTAAAGGATTTATAAAAAATATGATAAAACCAATCAATTGTAGTTATTCAATTGATGGAGAAGGTACCCCACTATTTTTAATTCATGGCATAGGGGCAGCACGTGATGCTTGGCGTTTTATTTTGCCTAATTTGATCAAAAAATTCACAATTATATCATATGATTTAAGGGGACATGGTTCTTCACCGAAATCTCAATATGTGTTTGATCTGGAAGATTTAGTTGAAGATTTGGAGTTACTTCGCCATACTACCGGTTTTAAAACAGCATTTTTTGCCGGCCATTCATTAGGAGGAATGATCGTGCCTGCTTATGCTTTGAAATATCCAGATCATGTTAAGGCGATAGGATTATTATCAACTGCGGCAGGGCGTACACAGGAAGATAAAAATAAAATTTTAACTGTAATCAAATTAATGGAAGAGGAAGGTATTCCACAAACGCTTCCTAGCTTAGTTAAAAGGTGGTTCACCGACGATTTTATAAAAAAGTTTCCTGAAATAATTGAAAAACGCATTCAGCAAGTAGCTGACACTGATCCTGATATATTTTTGAATGTATTCCGTATTTATGCCAATACGGAAATGCAGTCTTGGTTGCATAGAATTTCATTACCTGCTTTAGTTTTGACAGGAGAGAATGATGGCGCATGCAATCCGCGCCTTAATCAATTGATGGCAAATAAACTTAAGAATTCAGAACTAACTATTTTACCTGATTTGAAGCACTCAGTATTGATTGAAGCTCCAAAACTTGTTTCAGAAAGCTTATCTAATTTTTTTTTAAAATATAATTAAAAAAATATTAGGAAAATAACAAATAGTTTGCATATTAGTTTATATCAAAAACCTTTCCTGGATTCATTATATTTTTTGGATCAATATTTTTTTTTATCATTTGCATAAGAGGAATATTGTCCTTGTGTTGTTTTATTAAATATTCTTTTTTGTTAATGCCAATTCCATGTTCTCCAGTAACTGTTCCATCAAGTTCAAGAGTTTTATTTATAAGCTCATTACTGAATTCTCTAATTATTTTATGTTCTTCTTCATTTTTAGGGTCATATAGAACAGTACAATGAAAGTTTCCGTCACCGACATGGCCAACAATAGGGGCTTCTAATCCGTATTCTTTTATTTTTTCTTCTGTAAATTTAATGCATTCAGCTAGTCGAGAAATAGGGACACAAGCATCAGTTGTATAAACCCTAGTGTTAGGACGTAAAGCTTTCACTGAGTAATAAACCTCATGTCTTGCTTTCCATAATTTTTTTCTATCCTCAGTATTCTCTGCCCATTTGAATTGACTACCACCATTGTTATTTGAAATTTCCTCAACAAGACTTACCGATTCTTTGTTAGCTGTTTCACTTCCATGGAATTCATAAAAAAGCGTAGGCTTAGGTTCCAAATGATCTAATTTTGAATATTTAATACTAATTTCCATTTGATAAGCGTTAAGCAGTTCAATACGCGCAATTGGTATTCCATATTGAATAATTTCCTGAACAGTTGCAACAGAGGATTCCAAACTTGGAAAATGGCAAACAGCGCTCATGATATTTTCTGGTATAGGCACTAAACGAAGGTGTACCTCCGTAATAATTCCTAGTGTGCCTTCAGAACCAACAAACAAACTAGTTAGATTATACCCCGCAGATGTTTTTTTAGTTCTTCCTCCAGTTTTAATAATATCACCATTTGGTAGTACAACAGTTAACCCCAAAACCATTGTTTTCATAGTTCCGTATCTTACTGCCATAGTTCCTGAAGCTGAAGTGGCTGCCATTCCTGCAAGTGTAGCTTCTGCCCCAGGATCAATTGGAAAAAAAACCCCCTGATCCCTTAAGTGTTCATCAAGCTGCTTCCTAGTTACATAGGCTTCTACTCGACAATCAAAATCCTCTGCGTTTACTTCAATAATGCTATTCATTTTTTCTAAGGAAACAGTGATCCCTTTTTCATTTCCCAATACATGCCCCTCTAAGGAAGTTCCCATTCCAAAAGGGACAATTGGAACGGAATGATTATTACAAATTTTTACAATTTGAGAAACTTCTTCAGTTGTATTCGGAAAAGCAACTCCTAAGGGCAAAACTGGGTCAAAAATATCCTCTCCTCTTGCATGATTGTTTCTTGCTGATTCAGAAATAGAATATCGATCCGCTAGAAGTGCGGTTAGTTCATTATTGAAAGTTTCTAAGTTCATAAGTAACCCTCTACTTTTTTTAAGTAATTGCAGATAGCTAAGTAAGTAATTCAGGAAAAAGAAATAACGGAATAATAAAAAATTTTCAAGCTACAGTTGATAGTAACATTAGTACAAAAGATTGTTTAATTAAAATTGATCCTCTTCTGTTGATCCTGCCATAGCAACGGTTGATGACTTACCCTGAGTTAAAGCCTGAGATACAGCATCAAAATAACTAGTTCCTGCTTCTCTTTGATGTTTTGTACTTGTGTAACCATCTTTTTCTGCGGCAAATTCAGCTTCTTGCAATTCAGAATAAGCTGCCATTCCATCTTTTTTATAGGCTTGAGCTAATTTGAAAGTTGCATAATTATTTAGGTGAAAGCCAGCTAAAGTAATAAATTGAAATTTATATCCCATTTTTCCTAATTCACTTTGGAATTTTTTCATGGTGTCTTTATCCAAATTTTTCTTCCAATTAAATGATGGGGAACAATTATAGGCTAATAATTGGTCTGGATATTTTTTGTGTATCGCATCAGCAAATATTTTTGCTTCATCTAAATCCGGTTTAGCCGTTTCACACCATATTAAATCAGCGTAGGGGGCGTAAGCTAATCCGCGAGCAATTGCTTGATCTAGACCTGGGCGAGTTTTATAGAAACCTTCAATTGTTCTTTCGCCAGTGATAAAAGGTTTATCGTATTCGTCAATATCACTTGTTATAAGATTCGCAGCATTAGCGTCTGTTCTAGCAAAAATTATGGTAGGAACATTCATTACATCAGCGGCTAGCCTTGCTGAATTTAAAGTTCTTATCTGTGTCTGTGTTGGTACCAAAACTTTACCGCCCATATGACCACATTTTTTCTCTGATGATAATTGATCCTCAAAATGAACTCCAGCAGCACCAGCCTCAATCATTGCTTTCATTAATTCGAATACATTTAAGGGTCCACCAAATCCTGATTCCGCATCAGCTAGGATAGGAAGCATTCTATCGTCAGATGTCACACCTTTGTTTTCAAATCTTTCCATAGTTTCCACTTGATCTGCCCTTAAAAGAGCAGAGTTGATTCTTTTTACAAGCGTTGGCACACTATCAACTGGGTATAAGCTTTGATCAGGATAAGTATTGCCTGACGTATTGGCATCGGCAGCAACTTGCCAACCAGATATGTATACTGCTTTTAATCCTGCTTTTGCATGTTGTACGGCTTGATTTCCTGTTAGGACTCCGAATGTTTGCACAAAATCATCTTCATTAAGATATTTCCATAATTTTTCCGCACCTTGCCTAGCTAGTGAATATTCAATATTTACTGTGCCTCTTAGTTTTTGAACTTCCCGAGGAGAATAGAGTCTCTCTAAGCTATTCCACCTAGAATCAATTTCTTTGTTGGAAGTGTTTATGTAATTTTGATCGTTGATATTTAGCGCAGTTTCAGCAGAACTCATTATTTAGTCTCCAATTATTTTAATAATATATATTTTCAGAAGCAGGTACACACAGTAAAAAAAGAATTTAGCTATGCAATAGTAGATACATATTTGTTTTTACTAATCAATAGATCGTCTTAAAGTCCAACCATACCTACCGCTGTAATAGGCTTCAGTTCCCCTTATAGTGTCCAGATTATAGGATTTTTCAATATCCCTTCTAGTCATATCAGATAAAATTCTGACACTATCCACCATTGTTTCGCTTGTTTTTAATCGAGTACCACTAATTTTCAATTGGCTTGATGGTGTTGTCATTTTTATCTCCTTTTATATTTACACTATTTACTAATTGTTTTCATTATGCAATTTTTTATTGAATTCCTTGAGAAAAGTATGTAAATATTAGAATTGTAAAAAATGTAATTTTGTAAATATTGTAAATATGGAACCGAGTGAATTAACAAATATTGGGTCTAAAATAAGAAAAGTGAGGCGTTCAAAAGGTTTGTCTCAATCTGAATTGTCTAAAAATTTAGGTATTTCAGCGAGTTATTTAAATTTATTAGAAAGCGGCAGAAGAACAATAACTGTTCCTCTTCTTATTAAAACTGGCAATGAATTGGGGATATCGCTTAAGGATTTAACCCTGGAAAGCAATAAAAGAATATTATCAGATGTAATGGAAGTATTAAGTAATGAGTTATTTGAAGATTTGGACATAACTAATCACGAAACTACCGAGTTTATAAGTAGTAATCCCAATATTGCTAAAGCAATGCTTACTCTCAATGATTCTTATAAAAGTCTTAGAGAAGATATGCAAAATCGTTTGGAAGTTATGGAAGTTGAATCTTCAATAAAAGAGAGAAAATCAACACGATTACCAGTTGAAATTGTATCGGATTTTCTGCAAGAAAATAAAAATTACTTTGATAGCATAGAAAGAAAAGCCGAAAGTATAAGAAATAAGATTTACTTTGAGGAGGGGCATCGAACAATTGGACATAGTTTAATCCAATATTTATTGAATGAACACAATACTAAAACTAAGGTTGTTTCCACTGAAGAGGATGAAAAATCAATCAAAAAATTTGATGAAAATAATAAAATTCTTTTTTTATCTGAGATGTTAACATATTCAGCAAGAAATTTTCATCTTGCATATCAGATAGCGTATTTTGATGCCCATGAAATAATTAATAGAATAATTGAAGATAATAAAATTTATTCTGAAGAAGTTATTTCTTTATTAAAAATATCTTTATTAAATTATTTTGCAGCAGCTTTATTAATGCCATATGATGAATTTTTACAAAGTGCAAAAAAAAATAAATATGACGTTGAAATTCTAATGCATCATTTTGCTACTAGCTTTGAACAAGTTACTCATAGATTGACCAATCTGCAAAGACCGGGCAATGAAGGAGTTCCATTTCATTTTCTTAAAACAGATATTGCAGGCAATGTATCAAAAAGATTTTCTTTATCTGGAATTCATATACCTCGTCATGGAGGATCTTGTCCTAGATGGAATGTCTATATAGCTTTTTTAAATCCTGGTAGAATACATCCACAAATATCAAAAATGCCAGATGGCAAAACGTATTTTTGTATTGCCAGAGCTTTTGAAAAAGGAATTGAAAAACACGGTATGCCAAAAAGTTTTGTTTCGATAGGATTGGGCTGCGATATACAATATGCGAAGGAATTAACTTATTCTGAAGGTATGGATTTACAAAATAAAAAATTAGAAACACCGATTGGAGTTTCTTGTAGAATTTGTCCAAGAGAGGATTGTCAGCAAAGAGCTTTTCCACCAATTGATAAGGAATTAAAACTAGATATTAGTTACAGAGGAACTTCACCTTACGTAACGATTTAAATTTTAACTATCATTTTGCCAATATTTTTTCCATCAAGCAGATCAATGAATGCTTGAGGTGCATTTTCCAATCCCTCTACAACTGTTTCCCTCCATTTCATTTGTTTATTTGTAATCCATTGTTTCATATCATTTTCAAAATCTTCATAATCATCACCATGATCAAATATTAAAAAGCCTTTGATTGTTAAACGTTTCACCAATACATGAGCCATATTTTTTAAGCCTTCACCAGGAGAAGTTGCATTCATTTGTGATATACGACCACAAATAACTATTCTTCCATAATTTTTCATTCTAAAGATAGCAGCTTCTAAAAAATCACCCCCAACATTGTCAAAATAGAGATCATATCCTTCAGGAGATAAGGATTTTAGGTGCAAAACCAGATTATCAACTTTCTTATAATTAAAAGCGTGATCAACGCCCAATTCATTTTTTAACCATTCAATTTTTTCATCACTGCCTGTACTTGCAATAACTTTACAACCCATGATTTTTGCGATTTGGCAAACAGTTGATCCAACACTACCTCCGGCAGAAGATACTAGCACAGTCTGATTTTTCTTAAGTTCACCTATTCTAAATAAACCAATATATGCAGTATGACCAGTAAAGCCGAGTGGACCAAGGTATGTTTGATTTGGAACATTAATTGGGTTAATTTTTTTTAAGTTGGTGTAGTTTGTTACAAATTTATCTCTCCATCCTTTCTCACTTGAAACGATATCACCCTTTTGAAATTCTTTTGATTTACTATCAATAACTTGTCCGATGCACGAACCTTCCATAGGCTTACCTATTTCAAAAGGGGGCTTGTAATTTTTCCTCTCAGTCATTCGTGCCCTCATGTAGGGATCAACTGAAATCCATTGATTTAGGACCATAACATCATCATCATTATCTAAAGAAATTGTATTTTCTTTTAATTCAAATTGGGAGATATTTGGTTTTCCCAAGGGTATGTATTCTTTAAGGGCTATATATCTTGATAGTTCTGTCATTATTTAATTCTATATTTATTTTTTAGTTTTAAAAGATCTATTAGAAAATTATCTCGCATATTTGCTAAGTGTTTAATTGATTTCCCTTTTGATTGTTTTTTAGTACCCTGAATTATCTTGTTGCTT
>JGI26063J44948_1000099_pt1 | contig 19371 bp, 20 predicted proteins | sample MarorgKNORR_S2LV_4_FD_44948 | JGI IMG/M metagenome (IMG submission 44948) | reverse complement strand
ATGATCGGTCATGATGGCATCAACGCTTTTTTCCGCCATCGCAAAATTGTTGACAATAAATACCCCTTTGCCTGCTGCTAAGCCATCTGCCTTGATTACCATTGGATACACCGAGTTTTTTAAAAACTTTTTCGCCGAATGAGGATCGGAAAAAGATTGATAAGTTGCGGTTGGGATCCTGTATTTTTGCATAAAGCGTTTTGCGAAAGCTTTGGATCCTTCCAGTTGTGCTGCTTCAGCAGTGGGTCCAAAACATTTAATGCCGATCTTGGTGAACTCGTCGACGATCCCTGCAACCAGAGGATCCTCTGGACCAACGACAATGAGATCTATCGACTCATTTTGTGCAAAATGAGCTAATTGTTCAATGTCAGTTGCCTTGATTTCAACGTTTATTATTTTTGCTTCACTTGAGGATCCAGGGTTGCCAGGGGCAACATAAACAGTGTCAACATGCTTTGATTGAGCAAGTTTCCAGGACAATGCATGTTCTCGTCCACCACCGCCAACGACTAAAACCTTGGACGATTTACCCATGGCTAATGCTTGAAATGCCTGATCCCGGTAAAGCCCATCACTAGATTGTGTNCATCAGCAGCTGCTATGACTTCGTCATCTCTNATGGATCCTCCGGGTTGAATGACACAGCTGATGCCATATTCTGCTGCCATTTCTATGCTGTCTCTGAAAGGAAAAAACCCATCGGAGGCCATCACACAGTTCTTGGTATNAAGATTAGCTGATGCAGCTTTTAAGCTGGCAATTTTAGCGCTCATCACACGGCTCATTTGTCCTGCTCCTATGCCTATGGTTTGTTGTTGTCTGNCAAAAACAATGGCATTGGATTTGACGTATTTAACAACTTTCCAGGCAAAGAGCATGTCTTTGATTTCTTCGTCTTCCGGCTGACGGAGTGTCACAATATCGATGTCTTGTCTGTCTATTGTTTTTTCATCGCCTTCTTGAATAAGAAATCCACCATCAATGCTCTGGACAGAATAATCAACGGTATTCTTCTCACCACCATCCATCTCAATCACCCTAATGTTTTGTTTTTCCTCCAAAGCTTTGAGAGCATCAGAGTCAAATGACGGCGCTATTAAGAGCTCGAGAAATTGATTGTTGATGATGTTTTTTATCAATTTACCATCGACGTTTCGGTTCACTGCGATGACCCCTCCAAAAGCTGATTCGGGATCTGTATGGAATGATTTTTTGTAAGCCTCATCAAGATCATTGCCGATTGCAACTCCACAAGGATTGACATGTTTTACGATCACGCAGGCTGGTTCGTTGAAATTCTGTACACAACCTATTGCAGCATTAGCATCCAATAAGTTGTTGTAAGACAGCTCTTTGCCTTGATGCAGTTTGGATCCAACCAGTGTGTTGGGCCCGACTTCTTTTTGCTGGTATATTGCAGCACGTTGATGAGGATTTTCCCCGTATCTCAGATTCGTTTTTTTCGTCAATCCTATGGGTAATTTCTGGGGTAGAGTGTCGTCCTGATTTTTAGAAAAATAATCCCAAATAGCAGCGTCGTAACATGCTGTGTACCCAAATGCTTTTAAGGCCAATTGTTTTCTAAGAGTGTAGGTAACGCAACCCTGGTTGTTGGCAAGTTCGGTGATTAATGTTTCATAATCACCTGGATCTGTAAGGATGGTTTTGCTGTGATAATTTTTTGCAGTGGCTCTGATCATACTGGGACCACCAATATCAATGTTTTCAACTGCTTTCTCTGCATCAGAGTGATGCTGGGCGATTGTTTCTTCAAATGGATAGAGATTGACTACCACTAAGTCAATGTTGGTGATTGAGTATTTTTCTAGGAGCTTGTCATCAATCACAGGTCGATTGAGTAGGCCTGCATAGATTAATGGGTGGAGTGTTTTTACACGACCACCCATCATTTCAGGAAAACCCGTAATTGCAGAGACTTCGGTTACTTTGAAGTTCTGTTCTTTTAAATAGGCAGAAGTTCCACCTGTTGAGACGATAGCAATGTCATGGGATCTTAAGGTTGCAGCAAGTTGATCCAAATCACTCTTATCGGAAACACTGATCAGTGCTGTTTTAATTTTAATTGCTGTCTGATCTGACACGTTTTCGGTAAAAAACAATTATTTTATGAGTTCAAATAGCTTTAATTTTTTTCTCAAAGTTGATCGATTGATGCCCAGNATTTCCGCTGCCTGTGATTGGTTTTTATTGGTAAACGNCATCACCGCTTCGATGAGTGGCAGTTCCACCTCATTGATGACTAACTTATATAAACCATTGGGGGCATTGCCATTGAGNGTTTTGAAATATTCTTGTAACGCTGTTTCAGTGGATTCTTTGAGGGTGCGGTGAATTAATNTTCCGTTAACAGAATCGTTGGNAGGGTGTGTATTTNTTGATTGCTTTGCTTTTGATTGTAATTTTTCTTTCACGAAGAAAACTCCCCTGTTGCACGTTAATGCGTAACTGATTTTATGAGTAACTTAAAAAAATTTAAGTAACAAAGACTATAACATGGACTGACTCGAAGATCGTCTGCGTTTGTAAAATTTTTACAATCCCAATCTATTTTCTAAATAATTGGTGTCAGTTTCACCTCTGTGAAAAGCATCGTGTTGCATGATTTCAATGCTGCAAATCTTTATTTGTTTTAATTCCCTCAATGACCATTTCAGACAATGCTACCCGCATTCTATTGATTGCCGATTCTCTGGTATTGGCATGGGCAATGACCTTAGCAATCATTGAATCGTAGTAGGGCGGAACTTCGTATCCAGTATAGAGGTGGCTGTCCACCCTAATCCCTGGCCCACCCGGTGGATGCCACAATGTAACTGTTCCTGGTGATGGGATAAATGTTTTCGGATCCTCGGCATTGATTCTGCATTCAATGGCATGACCTTTATGGGTTATTTCTTCTTGTTTTACAGACAATGGAAGTTCCATCGCGATTCTTATTTGCTCTTTAACNANGTCAATCCCGGTGATCATTTCAGTCACCGGATGCTCTACTTGTAATCTCGCATTCATTTCTATGAAATAGAATTCTCCATTTTCAAATAAGAACTCTAATGTTCCAGCACTCCTATATCCTATTTGTTGACACAAGGTAATGCATTTTTGAGTCATGTCTTCACGTTGTTCCACCGTGATACCGATTGCCGGTGCTTCTTCTAGTATTTTCTGCCAATTTCTCTGCATTGAACAATCTCTGTCTCCCAGACAGATAACATTGCCGTGAACGTCAGCTAGCATTTGAAATTCGATATGTCTTGGTTGCTCAAGCAGTTTTTCCATATATACGGCATCGTCTCCAAATGCTGCTTTAGCTTCAGATTTTGCCAGGCCAATGGCGTGTTGAAGATTGGCCTTGGTATGCGCTATTCTGACACCTTTACCCCCTCCACCTGCTGCAGCTTTAACTAGGACTGGGTAGCCAATTTTATCTGCAATCTCATAAATTTCTTCTTGGTTTTTACCCAGGGGCCCATCCGATCCGGGTATACAATTGATCCCTGCAGCTTTGGCAATTTCAATTGCTGCCATTTTGTTGCCCATCGATCTTATGGTTTCGGGCTTCGGTCCAATGAAGATATAGCCACTTTCTTCAACTTTTTCAGCAAAATCGCCGTTCTCCGATAAAAACCCATAACCTGGATGTATCGCCATGGCATCTGTGACTTCTGCTGCGCTGATGATGGAAGGTACATCTAAATAACTGTTTACCGACTCTGGTGGGCCAATACAGACGGATTCATCTGCAAGCAGTACGTGTTTTAAATTACTGTCTGCTGTGGAGTGTACAGCAACCGTTTTTATACCTAATTCATGGCATGCTCTTAGAATCCTGAGCGCTATTTCCCCACGATTGGCAATGACGACCTTATCAAGCATGGTTAATTTTGGCTAATCAGAAATAAGACCTGGTCGTATTCAACTGGGTCTCCACTCTGGACCAAGATTCTCTCAACGATTCCAGCAACATCAGACTCAATCTGATTCATCATCTTCATAGCTTCAATGATGCATAGAGTGTCACCTTCAGCAACCTCATCGCCCACCTTAACAAATGCCTCAGCCCCTGGTTCAGAGGTCAGAAAAAAGGTTCCTATCATTGGTGCTAAAATTTTGTGGAAATCGTTACGATGCCCATGTTTTGGCGATTCGAGTGCACTTTCATGTTCTCTGATATTGGTTTCGGAAGATGTGTAAACTTCTGTTTTCTTGGGATCTTTTGGTATTCTTCGGGTTATTCGAACAGTGTCCTCACCTTCAGTAATCTCAATTTCAGATAAATCTGATTCTTCAAGTAATTCAATTAATTTTTTTACTTTTCGAATGTCCATAAAGCTATGCCTTTGACAACTGATCTATCGCTGACAACAGCGCTAACTCATAGCCTTTGAATCCCAAACCAGAAATTGTTCCTTGGGCAATATCTGAAAAATATGAATTTTTCCTAAACTCTTCTCTGGAAAAAATATTGCTGATGTGTACTTCTATAAAAGGAACATCTACAGCCAATAGCACATCTCTCAGAGCAATGCTGGTGTGTGTGAAAGCTCCTGGATTGAAGATTATGTAATCTGTGGTTTGGGATTTTTCTTGTATTGTGTTGACCAATTCTGATTCTGAATTACTTTGAAACGTTTCCAAAAAGCAGCCATTTTCTGTGGCCATATCGCTTAACTCTTGGTTGATTTGATCGAGACTTTTATCTCCATAGATGTCTGGTTCCCTTGTGCCAAGAAGATTTAAATTAGGTCCGTTGATTACTAATATATTAGACATATAATTTAACACGTTTATAGAAGATACCTACATTTTCCTAGAATATAGCTGCAAAATCAACGAAAATATAACAAATGAAGTATCAAGATTCTATCTTTAATACCCCAGAATTGAAGGCAGATCTTCTGGTTTAAGCTCAGTATTTTTATACCAAGAGATCAAACCATCGGGTTCAACAACCACTGTGTAAGGCAGAGTTGTAGCTGTATTTCCCAATTGTTGCATGATTTCGTAAGCATTGCTTTGGCCAATGAGTATTGGAAATTCAATTCCATATTCATTAATGAAATCTCGTACCGGTTCATTATGATCTACAGCAATGCCTATGATCTGAATACCATATTCTTCTTTATTGAGATGCATTGTTTGAAGCATTGGCATTTCTTTTTTGCAAGGCGCACACCATGTTGCCCAAAAATTAATTAGTACCCTGCGGTCAGACCATTCGCTAATATTTCTCATGTTGCCGTCCAAGTCCTGAAGAGAAAATGGAACGATGTATTGAGGTTTTTTGTCTTGGGTATTGGTCAGCCATGATTTGAGATGGGTCTCAACTTCAAAATATTTCACGATGGAAAAAACCACCAAAACCACTAACACTAATTGAGTAATTTTTCGCAAATTGAATTTCAAAGACTCACCCCCAATACTCTAGCTTGATTGTCCTTAAGTCTATTTAAGTCATGCAGTAACTCTTCAGCTTTGGTTACCCCAATTTTCCTGAAACTCTTTTGCTCCTCGCCGCTGACATTGAATATCAACATTGTTGGTGGACCAAAAATGCCGTATTTACTCATTAGAGCTATGTCTTTTTCGTTATTGAGTGAAACATCAGCTTTAACAGTGTTAATTTCTGCAAAAAGGCTGATAAGAGCTGCATTTGTGAAGGTTTCTCTCTCTAATTGTCTGCAGGAGACACACCAATCAGCAGTAAAATACAACAAGGTGATTCGGCTATCTCCGGTTGCTAATCTAAGGTTTTGGTCAAGCTCTTCGATCGACATAATTTGAGTGAATAAAGATTGGCTGTCTGCAAAAATTTCTTGATTGGCATTTTCTTTCTCCATCCCAACGAGTTGATTTATAAGCATTGCACAGCCAATCAGAATAATGACAAAGCCTGAGTAAATTTTTCTCTTTTCTATGTTGGTTGCAAAACGTTGGTAAATTCTTATTCCACCAAAGTAAATTCCGGCAAAAATAATCAACATTGACCAAAGAATATTTATGGTTTCAAATGGCACAAAAGGATTTAGTATCCAAATTGCTAGCCCAAACATTATAAAACCAAAAACTTCTTTAACCGTGTTCAGCCAATCACCAGTTTTTGGCAACCATTTCCCTGCAGAAATGCCAATCAAAATCAAAGGAATGCCCAAGCCTAAACTCAGTGATGAAAGAGCGAATATGCCTCTGAATACACTCCCACTTTCACCAATAACCATTAACGTTGCCACCAAAGGAGGCGCAACGCATGCAGTTACCAATAATGCAGAGAGCACACCCACTACCAGTACACCTATGTAAGTGCCACCTTTTTGCTTTGCTAGTATCGAATTAAATTTGTTCATGAGCGCACTTGGCATTTGAAGGTTGTATCGGCCAAGCATGCCTAGCCCTAATAGTGTAAACAGAATCGCCATTGCAATTAAAAATAAAGGCAGTCGAAACAGGGCTTGAATTTGCTGTCCGGCAATTGCTGCAACGNCTCCAGCAGTGGAGTATGTGATAGCCATACCCGCAACGTAGGTTAGCGAGAGTGAAAGACTTTTAAGCGTGTTTGTGGTTCCAGATTGGCCAATTATGATGCCAGAAAGAATGGGGATCGTGGGCAGGTGGCACGGTGTGAATGCCAGTAAAAATCCAAGACCGAGAAAGGTAATAAAAACCAGGAAGATATTGCCATCTGAAATCAGATTCCCAAGCCTGTACTGTTCCGATTCACTTGTTATGTTGATTGGATTGACCTTGTTAAGGTCACTCTGATCCATAAAAACTTCTCTTTGCCAAGTCTGTGGTGGGTAGCACAAGCCAATATCGGCACATCCTTGCAATTTGATTTCAATAATAAAATTGTTGCCAACCAAGTCTTTTTCAACAATGTTCACTGGGATTTTGACAATCATTGAATCTCGATAAATTTCTGTGGAGCCAAAAAATTCGTCGACATGTGCCTTGCCTGCTGGCAATTCTGCTTGACTCAATTGTATGTTTTGACTGGTACTGGCATAAGAAATTTTATCTTTGTAAAGGTAATACCCTTGTTTAATTTCATGAGATATTACTATGTTATCGGCTTGATATGAGACCGTAACTGGGAAAGCTTGTTCAGGTTTTAATACCTGCTGTGCCAATACCGGTGAAGCAAAGCAGAACACACAGGCCAATAAAAAAGCTGTAGCCATGTCATGAAGTTGTAGCCTGTGTTTACCATATCGGTTTAAGACACTCCCAAAAGCAAAAGGATTTTGTTCCAATTGATCATTTTATTATTTTTTTCGACAATTTAGAGATTATTTAGTGAAAAAACCTTATTCTGACTTGAAATTTTTTAAACCATCCTTATGATTAGCACTCTCCTAGTGAGACTGCTAAAAGTGCACCATGCACTAGGATAGGATCTATATAGACAAATAACAAATTGAGGAGCTGATAGATGAATATTCGTCCACTTCAAGATCGTGTAATCATAAAGCGCATGGAAGAGGAAAAAACCTCTCCAGGCGGTATCGTTATACCTGATAGCGCAACTGAGAAACCAATAAAAGGCGAGGTTGTTGCAGTTGGTAATGGGCTTGTTCTCGACAATGGCGAAATACGCCCATTGGACTTAAAGGTTGGAGACAAGGTGCTGTTTGGGAAATACAGTGGGACAGAAGTCAAACTGGATGGCGAGGAACTGGTGGTTATGAAAGAGGATGATGTGATGGCTGTGCTTGAGGACTAATGCATTGCGTCGGATCAATAAATTTAAATTTAAACAAATAAGATAAGAGGATAAACATATGGCTGCTAAAGAAGTTAAATTCGGCAATAATGCCCGACAGAAAATGATGGTCGGGATAAATGTATTGGCTGATGCGGTTAGGATAACACTTGGCCCTAAAGGCAGAAACGTAGTTCTTGATAAGAGTTTTGGTGCACCGACGGTTACCAAAGATGGTGTTTCGGTCGCTAAAGAAATTGAGTTAGAAGACAATTTTGAAAACATGGGCGCACAAATGGTAAAGGAAGTTGCTTCCCACACTTCTGATGTTGCTGGTGATGGAACCACTACCGCTACTGTGCTTGCCCAAGCTATTTTTAGGGAAGGTTTAAAAGCTGTTTCTGCTGGATTCAATCCCATGGATCTCAAACGTGGTATAGATAAAGCCACAAGAGCGGTTGTAGAAAAGCTGGAATCAATTTCAGAGCCTTGCACGGATAATAAAGCCATTGCTCAGGTTGGTACCATCTCAGCCAACTCAGATCTTTCAGTTGGAGAGATCATAGCCGAGGCAATGGGAAAAGTAGGTAAAGAGGGCGTCATCACGGTCGAGGAAGGGTCAGGATTGGACAACGAACTTGAAATTGTGGAAGGCATGCAATTTGATCGGGGCTATTTGTCACCTTACTTTATCAATCAAGCTGAAAGCCAAAGTGTTGAGTTGGAAGATCCTTACATTCTTTTGTTTGATAAGAAAATAGCAAACATCAGAGATTTATTGCCTCTGCTTGAAGGTGTGGCAAAATCTGGAAGGCCATTGTTGGTGATCGCTGAAGACATTGAAGGTGAAGCCTTGGCTACTCTAGTGGTAAATAACATCAGAGGCATCGTTAAAGTCGCCGGTGTTAAGGCACCCGGTTTTGGCGATCGAAGAAAAGCGATGTTACAAGATATTGCTATCTTGACTGGTGGTCAGGTGATTGCAGAGGAAGTTGGATTGAGTCTTGAAAAGGCAACCTTAGAAGATTTGGGTAATGCCAAAAAAGTTCAAATCACCAAAGACAATACTACTTTGATTGATGGTGCTGGGACTGGTTCTGATATCAAATCAAGAATTGATCAAATTAATAGAGAGATCGAGGACTCAACATCAGACTACGACAAAGAAAAACTCCAAGAACGGGTTGCTAAACTCTCCGGGGGTGTTGCGGTCGTCAAAGTAGGTGCTGCAACCGAAATTGAGATGAAAGAGAAGAAAGCTCGAGTTGAAGATGCTTTGCATGCCACTAGAGCAGCCGTTGAAGAGGGGGTTGTTGCTGGAGGCGGTGTTGCATTTATTCGAGCAAGAGTTTCCTTGGAAGGCTTAGAGGGAGATAATGATGATCAAAATGTTGGCATCAACATTCTCAAAAAAGCTTTGGAAGAGCCACTTCGACAAATTGTCAGGAATGCAGGAAATGATGCTTCAGTTGTTCTTAATCAAGTAGCAAACGGTGAAGGTAATTATGGTTACAATGCAGCCACCAATGAGTATGGCGATTTGGTTAAAATGGGAATTATTGACCCAACCAAAGTAACCCGCTTTGCCCTACAAAACGCGGCGTCTGTTACCGGTCTGTTGTTAACAACAGAGGCAATGGTTGCCGAGGCGCCACAGGATGATGTACCTGCGTCACCGATGCCTGATATGGGCGGCATGGGTGGAATGGGCGGAATGATGTAAAGAAACCCATTACGCAAAGAATAAAAAGCCCTGCACAGCGGGGCTTTTTTTTAAATCCTCTACAGAGATACAGCTTTAGTGTTTATCCGAGCTGTTCTATTATTGTTTTAATAAGATCAGATGAACTGCAATTATGGCAACAAACCAAAAGAAATTTGTAAAAATCAGCAAACAAGACCTACCCTTGGCTTGCCCTATGCCGGATTACGATGATTGGGATGGACATCCAAGAGTTTTTTTGCCGGTTGATACTGAGAGGACAACTTGTCCTTACTGCGGCACTGTCTACCAGTTGATTGATTTTGATGACTGAAACCAAACCAATCCTCTGCCATGTTAATTTGGCAACTGGGTTTCGAGGCGGTGAGAGACAGACATATCTGTTGATGGATCGTCTGAGCAACCAAGGTTGGCAACAGAAACTGATCGCGAGAAAATCAGGCAAACTTGCCGAATTGTCACAATCGGTCGACAATCTCACAATTGTTGAAACCAGCATAAATCCTTTGCAATACCTGGGTCATTTTGCCAATGTCGATATTGTTCATATGCATGAGTCGAGAGCATTTTTGACCTTGCATGTATCTGGCCATTTGCGGCAGACTCCCTACGTGCTGACTCGAAGGGTGCAAAGAAGCCCAAGAAAAAATTGGTTGAATCAGAGCGTGTATTCGAAAGCTAATGCGGTAGTGACTTTATCCGATGCCATAGGCCGGATTGTGAACGAATCCTTGGACATCAAGCTCAATTACAGCGTTATACCCAGTGCTAAGACGGGGTTTAGTTTCAATTCTGACGAAGTGCAGGCAATTCGTTCCAGGTTAAAGGGGGACTTTATTGTTGGCCACATTGGCACTTTGGACGACAGTCACAAGGGGCAACTGCAAATTATTGAAACCGCTAGGCGATTCTCTGCTTCACATCCTGAAATATGTTTTGTTCTTGTTGGTGAGGGACGAGACTTTGAATTATTCAAGCAACAAACTGCTTCTCTCGACAATATTGCGCTTGTTGGTCTGGTGGACAATGTTGGGGATTATTTAAAGGCGTTTGATATTTTTTTGTTTCCATCCCGTCATGAAGGTCTGGGATCAATCCTATTGGATGCTCTGGATTTTGGTTTGCCGGTTATTGCTACAGATGTAGGCGGCATTCCTGAAATCATCGAAAATGACGTCAATGGGTTTTTAGTCAAACCCGATGCGATTGATGACATCTGTGAATCCATCCTGGGTTTGTATTCCGAGAGCACCCTGATAGAGCAAATTGCACAAGCAAATACTGAGAAAGCTAAATCCTACACTGTTGGCACAATGGCGGACAAATATGTTCAAATATACCAAAGAATCTTAACCAATCATGAACAAACACCCTAGGAGATCACTGTGAATCCAGAGTTCTGTAAAGACGTTGATGCTGCTCTTGAGAGAATTGCAACCCACATAAGGAGGACACCGGTAGAATTTTCGCATTCTATGAGCAACAGTTCAGGCTGCAAGGTTCTATTAAAACTTGAAAACCTTCAAATTACCGGTTCTTTCAAAGCCAGAGGGGCGGTTAACAAAATGAGCTTGTTGGCACTAGAACATCCAGAGAGAATTATCACTTTCTCTTCTGGGAATCACGGATCTGCAGTGGCATACGCTTCCAAAATTCTGGAATTAGAATCCCTGATATTCCTCCCTGAAACTGTCTCCTCTGCCAAGTTGAGTAAGATTGAACAGTTCGGTGCCCAAGTGCAAATCGGGGGCAAAGATTCTGGGGATACCGAACAAGCAGCTAGAGCTTATGCTCTCAAGCACGGGTATCCGTATGTCTCACCTTACAATGATTATGATGTCATCGCTGGCCAGGGCACCATAGCTGCTGAAGTCAGCCAACAGGTTTCTGGAATTGATGCCGTGTTTATTGCCGTAGGAGGTGGAGGCCTGATTTCTGGGATAGGAGGTTACTTAAAACAGATGCATCCAAGTGTCCAGATTATTGCTTGTTCACCGGAAAATTCTGCAGCCATGCATTATTCATTGGAAGCCGGCACCATCATTGACATTGACCATTTGGAAACTATCAGCGATGGTACGGCCGGTGCATTGGAAGAAAATGCAATCACGTATGAGTACTGCCATTCTGTTGTAGACCAATCCGTTTTATTGACCGAAGATGAAATTATCAAAGTATGAAAGAATTTATGAACAGTCACCAAATGATGATAGAGGGTTCTGCAGGCGTTGCAATTGCAGGTTTCTCAAAACTACAGCATCAATTTCAGAATAAACAGGTCTTAATCGTAGTTTGCGGAGCCAACATTAGCAGTGAAAAGTTGATTGAGGTTCTTTCATGAGTAATGCAATGGTACTTGATTGGAGTGAGATTTCAGATTTGTTGCAAAGCATCGATGTTTATGAGCCCATGAAAGAAGCTTTTATTGAATATTCACTGGGGCATGCTGAAATACCTCCAGTTGGGGAACTTCTGTTTGCAGACCCTCCCGGCGAGGTTCATATCAAATATGGCTATATTAAAGGAGGTTCTCATTACGTGGTGAAAATTGCCTCTGGTTTTGCCAACAATCGAGATCACAATGTGGCCCCAGGACAGGGAATGATGATTCTGTTTGATATCAAAACAGGAGTCCCCAGAGCAGTGCTTATTGACGATGCCAATTTGACAGACCTAAGAACAGGCATTGCAGGAGCAATTGCTTCCAAAGCAATGGCCAATGTTGGTGTTGAAACTGCTTCAATCATTGGTACTGGAGTTCAAGCCAGACATCAAGCAAGGTGCCTATTGGATGTTATGCCGATAAAGGAAATATGCTGTTGGGGAAGGAATGCAGCAAGGTTGGATGAGCTGGTACAAGACCTTTCCGATTTAGATGTCAGAATCACTGCTTGCTCCGATTTAAGGGAATTGACCGAACGGTCCCAATTAGTAGTCACCACCACATCCGCCAAGGAGCCCATCATTGATGTTGAGTGGATCCAGCCTGGAACGCATATAACCGCTGTGGGTTCAGATACGCCAGATAAATGTGAATTGGACCCGAGAATTCTTGATAAAGCATCTATTGTGGTCGCAGACAGCATCGCACAAAACAAAGAAAGGGGTGAAATACATCAAGGACTGAAACAGGGGACGGTCAAAGAAGAGGATATTTTAGAATTAGGGGATATCTTTTCCGGTACAGCCAGGGGAAGAACGAGCATGGACCAAATTTCGGTTGTGGATTTAACCGGAGTTGCGGTTCAGGATTTGGTTATTGCCGAAGCAGTTTTGAAGGCAACAAAATCATCTTGAATGAGACTGTATAATTGGCTTAATGTTAGAATATGCAACAGACAAAACAGAAGGCGATTCTTTTGATGATCCTAAAAGAGTGAACGTTTTTAGTTTTGGAATTAGTTGTAGTTTCTAATAGCCGAGTTATTGGAATGAAAATAGTGATTTCTTGCTGATACGTATTGCTACCAACCAAATTTAAACCAAAAGGTACCTTCAATCTCATACGTCTTGGAAAAGACAACGATGGCGGTTATCTTGTAGAAAAAAATTCAATCAATGGTTCAAAAAGTCTGATAGCTATGGGGATTGGAAAAGATTGGTCTTTTGAAAAAGATTTTTATTCGCTTAACCCAAAAAAAATTAACGCTTACGATCACACGGTCACCATCTTTTTTTGGATAAAGTTTTTTATAAAGAAAATCTTAAGAGTCTTATTAGGTCAGTTTTCAGCACCCTATCAAGGAATGTTAACATTTCTTGATTATAAAAATTTTTTTACAGGTGATGTAGTCTTCTTTAAAGAAAAGGTCGGTTCAGGTAAGCAGAGCACTATCTCTGTTAATCAGGCAATTGAAAGGCTAGATAAAAACGATATGCCTATATTTTTTAAAATTGATATAGAGGGTTCCGAATATGTGATATTGGATCAACTAATTTCTAATAATGAAGACATAATAGGACTTGTTATTGAGTTCCATTATGTTGGCAAAAATCAAAATAAAATAGAGAAATTTATTAACTTGTTTCCACTTGAACTAGTTCATATTCATCCAAATAATAATAGAAAAACAGATGATAAAGGAGATCCAAATACACTTGAGATGACATTTGCAAAATCGCCTAAAATGCTTAGCGATAAATTAGTTTTACCAAACGAACTGGATCAAAAAAACGTGCCCCGTAAAGATGAAATTAATTTAAATTTTTTATCTTAATAAGTGCCAGATTAGAACAATAAATGAGCAAAGTGAGAATGAAGTTGAATTATTGAAGGTTTTAAGAAAGGTTCTGAAATCTCTCTAGTTCAAGATATACAAGATGTTCTTTCATTTCCTGGTTGTGTGATTTACAAAAACGCATAGTCTCACCGAGATTAACAAAGCCTAATTTTTTTAGAACATTTGCCGAAGCATCATTGCCGTCGCCATAGCCTGCTTCAATTCTAGTTTGATTTAACTCATTGAATCCAAACGAAAGCATCGCACGACTTGCTTCTGTAGCAATGCCTTGGCCCCAGTGTTCTTCACCAAGCCAGTAACCCAGTTCATAAATATCATTCTCTTGAAGGTCAAGACCAATACCACCTACCAAGTAATCCTGGAGAAAAATCAAACAATTGTATTGTGAGCCCATCTCTAGATTTTGTTTTGATTTCTCCACATAATTTATGCCATGGCTTATGTTGTAAGGATAGGGAACATTCGCAAGCCATTTTACAACTTCCCAGTTATTAACTAATGCAACTAGAGCTTCCACATCTACGGGTTCAGGAGGTTTTATAATCAGTCTGTATGTTTGGATGGAATCCATTTAATGTTGTTCCATCTTTTGTAAAATTAACTGGTCTATTTTTTTTATTACTTCCATGGGGGTAATTAGATTCATGGCTTCCGGTTCTTTGATTCTGTACCCCCATTTCAACTCTGAAATCTCTTTATTTAGAAATTTTTGGGCTGCTTTGGGGTAGGCATTGATTGAACAATCTTGAGAACAGTAAGGCCCGCTTCTCAAAGGATTGCTCATAGCATAGAGTCCAATGACACTGGTGTTCATGGCAGTTGCAATGTGTGCCGGTCCTGAGTCTGGACAGAGGACAAAATCAGCTTTGTCAACAAGTGCTGCTAATTCCTTGAGTGAGGTCTGGTTTATCAGGTTTTTTACCTGGTTTTTAAAATGTTGGCTGATTTTTTTACCATAGCTCAACTCAATTTCTGTTGCTCCTCCTGTAAGTATTAATTGAATGTCGTATGTTTTAATCAAATGTTCTATTACGCTTAGATAATTTTCCACCGACCAGCTTCTGTCGTAAGTTTCTCCAAACCTCTGGCTACTGCACGGGCTGATAACACAATTAATTTTTCCCTTTTGTATATGATTGTCTGCAAATATACTGGCAGACTCTGGGATCGTTAGATCCCATTGAAGTTTTTTCGAACCAACACCAAGATGTTCTGCAAAGCCAAACAGTCCATCCATAACATGTTGTCTTGGTTTTGCTGCGATTGTTTCGTTGCAAAAAGAGTCTCTGTAAATCTCTGGCACGATCTTTATCAAAGCCAATCTTCCTGGTTGCTTTAACAAGACAACTGACTAGATTCGCGGTCATTGAAGCGTGCATATGCAGGAGGATGTCAAATTTTCTGTGTTTCAATTCACCCGAGAGTTTTATAAGAGATTGCAGCAGGTTGGATTTGTCAAAAATGATAAATTCAATGTCTTCTATGCCTTCCAGAAGCTGGAATTCTGTTTTACCAACAATCCAAGTGAGTTTGGTATCCGGGAAGTTATCTCGAAGTGTTCTGACCACCGGCAATGCATGGCAGCAATCGCCAAGAGCTGATAATCTGATTACACAAATGCTATCTGGAGTTAAACTATCGATATTGGATCCCACTATATGACCAGCCAAGTTACAAAAATCAATCAGAGTATTATCTTATACGATGATCGTTTAATGAACGATATTGATGAGAATATTTTCGAAATTGATTTTTGGAAAATGGACCAACAAGCTCATTCCCAATCCAAGGGCAGGGGAACAGTTTACTTTGTCAAAATTCAAGACGAACCTTGCGTATTGAGGCACTATAATCGAGGTGGATTTGTGTCAAGATTGGTTGAGGACCAATATCTATGGATGGGTGAAGGTTACACTCGGTCTTTCAAGGAATGGCACTTGCTCAATTACATGGTTGAGAAGCGATTGCCTGTTCCAGTTCCTGTTGCTGCCAGGTATGTTCGGTACGGAATCTGTTACAAGGCGGACATTATCACCAGAGAAATCCCGGACATTGAGTCCCTAAGCGACAAACTACTTGGTAATTTAATGACTGAGGAATTGTGGAAAAAGATTGGTGAGTGCATTGCTAAATTTCATGATCAGGGTTTTTTTCATATGGATCTGAACGCTGAAAACATTCAAATTGATCAGAACAATCAGGTCTTTTTACTGGATTTTGATAAAGGCAAAGTCAGCGAGACATCCAGGCGTTTGTCGGATTCAAACTTGATGCGATTAAAGCGTTCCATTGCCAAAGTCAGCAACGCCAACCAACTGGCATTCCCCAACTCAGGTTGGGACTTGTGTATGACTCAGCACCAAGGTGAGTCTTAATTCTCTTTACCATAAGGATCCCAACCTGATGCAGAACCTTTAAATCTGCGGTGCACCCAATAGTATTGTTCTGGATTTTTGAGGATATGGGTCTCAAGAATCCGATGCATTCTTTCCATGTCTTTTTTTGGATCGTTGCTTGGAAACGCGTCAATTTCTGGGTGTATTTCTAGCACATAACCTTCGCCATCCGGCAGACGTCTTGGTAAAAAAGGCAATACGGGACAGCCAGTGATTTCTGCGATCCGAGTTATGCTTGCGTTAGTCATTGCGTCGTGCCCAAAAAACTTAACTGGTATGGCATTTTTACCGATAAAATTCTGATCGGCCGCATACCAAACCATTTTCTTATCTTTGAGTGCTCGAATTAAATTTTTGACTTCGTTTTTGGTGACTAAGCTCTCACACGATCTGAGCCTGGTATTGCGAAAGAAACGATTGATTATCGGATTGTTCCCTAAACGGTACATTCCAACCAAAGGAGGCAGCCCCACCCCGATGTTATTGCGACCAATCAGAGCACTTATTTCCAGTAAAGTGAAATGTGCACTAAGGAGGATGACACCCTTATTTTTTGCAATTGCATCCTGCAGGTTCTCAAGACCTTGTACCCGAACAATCTGTTTTAGTTTTTTTGTGGGTTTCCACCGGGCAATACCGACCTCAATAAAACCAATGCCAAGTGAGATGAAGTGTTTTCGTAATAAGTTGTTCTGTTCTTTAGGCGACAAGTTGGGAAAGCATAGTTGTATATTCCTCAATGCGACTTGTGAACGTGAGGATGGAATTCGGTACAAGGCATGTCCCAACAACTCTCCAATTTTGACAATGAATGGATACGGGAGTAATACTAATGTTCTGGTTAACGCAAGAACCAGGATTATTATCCAGTTTTTGGGATGGAAATAAGCAAATGCAGATTCTTGTTTGGCTTTCATGATATTAGTTTAATTGCAAATTGCATTATAGACATACACCAAAAATGATTAAAATCGTGAACCCATTTGAAAAAGTTTTTTGAGAAAGCATTATGAACAAAGATCGAAGCGACAACCACANCGATATTAGCCATTTAACCGATGAACAAATTAACGTTACCCAGGAAAAGGGAACCGAGGCGCCGTTTACTGGAAACTATCTCTACAACAAGGAATCAGGGGCATATCTGTGTATCTGTTGTGGTAATAGATTGTTTAATTCCGTAACAAAATTTGATTCAGGAACAGGCTGGCCTAGCTTTTATGATATGGACACCGATGAGTCTGTGACAATAGAATCCGATCACAGCCAGGGGATGGTCCGTGATGAAGTACTTTGTGGGGATTGTGGCGCACATCTTGGCCATGTTTTTTCCGATGGCCCAGCACCATCTGGGCTGAGGTATTGCATCAACTCGTTGTCACTAAATTTTGAATCCGATGACTAAGCCTTGCAGTCTTTGAGTAAAATTATCCAAGATCAGGGTTAAGGCTGTACAATCCGACCAGTTCTGTCTCGGCAATAACATGCCCTTCAATGGTTTGAAAAACATTCTGGCCGGTAAAGGCGCCCTCTACTGGGCAAATATCAAAGTCGCAGGCAAAAAGCTTGAACCGATAATGGTGTACAAGTTCATCGTTCCAAGGTGGGCAAGGACCATCGTACCCAAAATAGTTGCCTTGCATTTCCGGGTCGCCTGCCATGAAACCCGTGTAATCATTAATGCCTTGCCTTGAGCCCTGAGGCCCATTTGGATCTTGCTTGCCTCCTGGTGTAATCCCGTCAGAACATGCACCTTCTTTTACACCTCCATTCCTGGGCTGGATGTCAACCATAACCCAGTGGATAAATTCCACTCGAGGCAACCCTGTAGCAATGGTTCTACCCTCCTTGTTAAAATCTTCAAGGGAAGAAGGCACGGATGTGTCAACGCAGATCAAGACCAAGGACTTTGCTTCTTCAGCTATCTCCGACCAAGATAGTTGGGGGTTTTTGTTGTCTCCAAATGCCGTATGATTGTCAGGATCCTGGATGCAAAAAGCACAACGTTCAGGGATGAAATCATTGTGGTTAAAGGTTGAAGAAGTTAATTTCATGACTTTGTCTTTTTCAGAGGCGCTAGCTCTTTTATGAAATCAGATTGGAAAAATAATATCAAACCCGAAACCAACATCACAAAGGCCCATTCTGTACCTGCAACAAAGATAATTTCATAGGATTGTTCCCACCCTTTAAAATTGTAGACGACAACAATAAGCCCAATGAATAAGGACCACAGCAGCCATCTCATTTTTTGGCTGAGTGGCAACCCGTACATCTGAGTTACCATAAACACTCCGAGAAAACCAAACAGAAACATTGGCCAGTTGTGACTGTTCATTAGCGCAACTAACAAAGCATGAATTACTACCATTACTTCAACAAAAATGGTCCATTTTGGATTCAAATGCGCACGAGTAAAAAATAGGCTGCCTTGCAAAAGGATTAAGAACATATAGAAAAACCCTAATAAATGACCTTGCGTCATCACCATTGGGTGATACCAAAAGGTGTAGATTGTTGCCCAGGCAAAATAGTACCCATGGTATTTTCTCAGCCCCTGTGATGCTCTGGTAACAAAATCCAGGGGTTTGCCAAAAAACAACCCTCGTCTTTGATTCTCCATCATCAGAACCACAATCAATAGAACAATGACCGAATATTGAGCTGACTCTTCAGTGACATCTTGAGCCAAACCGTCATAGAAGAGGTGAGTTTGCAGCAAATGTAGCGATATAAAAAGTGCATTTGCTATCAAAGCTGCAACGTTAAACCAGTGCAAGCCTGATGTGTATTTAGGCTTACTTGCTTGGGCTTTGAAAATCAACCACCAGATAACAATTTGGTGACCCAAATAAAGCCCCCATGCACTTGATCGACTGATAAAATCAGGATTTAGCAATTGCCATTTGTACCAAAAGGGTATGCCATCTGGTTTCGGCAATAGCAATGGTTCTTGCAACCACAAGAGATCGGTAAGCCATATCAATCCTGAGAACAGGAAACTGAATGTGATACCCAATTTTAGAGCCAATGAAGATGAGATGTTATTTGACATACTTGTGTTCATTTTTTTACCCTGTGTATTCTATGAAAAATGGATGTCAAATTAAAACAATTCGTTTATGGTTTGTAGTTCGGTTTCAAGAAAATTAAATAAAATGGGAAAAAATAGACTCAATGTCAAGATTGTTTAAATTTTTTAGATCAAAAAAACCCACAGATCAATCTGAAGAAATTTTTGGCACGGTCGAAATGGCAACAGCGGTGCTTTTAATTGAAATGGCCAGAGCT
>JGI26063J44948_1000095_pt1 | contig 19795 bp, 13 predicted proteins | sample MarorgKNORR_S2LV_4_FD_44948 | JGI IMG/M metagenome (IMG submission 44948) | reverse complement strand
GCACCAGGGGCACCACCGCGGACAGAAGCAGAAACAGTGTTGTTACTACCTTTGTCATAGAGTTCACAGGGGAAACACTTACTTGCAACTTCATACGGTTTTACGCTAGTCCCAAGCCATTTATTCATGGTATCCGCTACAGCTTGGCTACGAGCAAACCCAGAGTTGGGTTTCCATTTACTTTCATCGTAGCTGCTTGAAGCACTGCTTACTTCTACTNNGAATNNTGGTTTGGAAATTGCACCTTGTTTGGTAAAGATCTGAATGATTCCATTGGCAGCTTGGGTCCCGTAAAGTGAAGCCGCAGCCGCACCTTTTAAGATTTCAATCCGTTCAATAGCATCAGGGTTAATCTCATCCAGTCGAGATGGCGTACCACCGGGTCCTACACCGCTGGCGGTATTATCAATACGCACACCATCAATATAAACCACTGGTTCATTCGACTGCGAAAGGGTTGAGGTTCCGCGAATACGAATTGAAGCGCCTTCGCCATTCAAACCACCGTTTGGCAGCATAATAACGCCTTTTTCACGTCCTTGAAGAATATCCGAAAAATTAACGATCGGTGCATCTTCTAGGTTTGCCATATTCACTATACCTACAGAATTACCAATTTTGGATTTCTCCACTGCTGTACCAGCACCGGTAACGACGATCTCATTGAGATTCAACGCAGCAACATACAGACCAAAATCTGTAGATGCATTACCGTCGACTGGAACATCCACATTGGATGAAATACTCGCGTATCCAATGTAGTTGGCATTCAGTCGCTGAGCGCCTGCGGGTACCCTGCTAATAGTGTATTCACCATTGACGTCTGTTGCTGCACCAAGGTTGGTACCGACAACGAGAACATTGGCGCCCACTAGCGGGTCCCCATTATCAGCGTCAGTGACGCGACCAGATACAGAACCTTCCTGCGCAAAAAGAAATGCGGACATTCCTATCAGCAGGAGAAATGATGTACCCAATCTGGGAATCATAGCTTTTTTCATTAAGCCTCCTTAAGGTTAAATAAATCTCGTCGGAAAGAGTGACTGAACTGGGTGCATATATATATCATCTTGGAATGACCCCTCCGGTCATACTCTATCCTAAGTGACACTAATGGTGATATGGAATACGAGTCAATATGTTTTTTAATCTAATTTTTGANCAATTTTCAATATATTTCCATAAGTCAAACTACTTTATGTTTATTTAAATTACCTTAATGCGTCTGTGGTTCAGAACATTAATTCGTAACAGTTTTTTCCAGGTTGGCGCCGGTATTATGGTAACAATGGTCTTAGGCGGGTTTTTTCTGCAGTGGCTCGAACCTGGAGAAGATATTTCTAAGGGTGATAATCCCTATTGGTGGGCAATTGTAACTATGACGACTGTCGGCTATGGTGATTTTTCACCGGGTACGCCTGCCGGTCGTGTTTTTGCGGTATTAATCATGTTTATCGGTATTTCACTTGTTTCATTGCTCACAGCATCAATATCATCCATTTTTGTTGCTCAAAAAATTCGGGAGGGAAAAGGTTTGGAAAAACTGAATTTAAATGATCATTTAATCCTTTGCGGTTGGAATCCCAATGGCGAAAGGATGCTGCATGCTATGCAGTTTTTAAATCGTGGGAAAAGAAAAAACTTAGTTCTTATCAATGAATTGAATGAAGAGGAAGTAACTCAACTTAAAAATCGATATCGCCGTTTGAAAATTTACTTTGTTTCTGGGGATTTTACTCAGGAAGAAATTTTAGAACGAGCCAACNTTAGAACAGCAAATACCGTCGTTGTCATTCCAAATACAGCTGGTTCTGAGGTGGCCACGTATGATGAGAAAACAATCTTTGCGACATTAACAATAAAAAGTATCGATCCAGCCATACGTGTAGTGGCATACCTATTAGACAGGGAGAATCTGACTCACATTAAACGTGCTGATGCGGATGAAGTAGTGATTGGGGATGATTTTAGTGCCCATATATTAACTTCTCATGTCCTGGATCCGGGTCTGCCCCAAATCGCCCGGCAATTAATTTATAGCCGTTCTAACTCGCGTATCAAACGGGTGGATATCCCTTCTGAATTCGTTGGAAAAACTTATGATGAACTGTTTGATTATTACAGAAAAAAGGATGGTTCCGTTTTAATTGGGGTGTTTTCAGAAGATGCAAACCTGGGGATTGGAGCGATCCTGTCATCGGATGCATCAGCGCTGGATTCTTTTATTGAACGAAAATTGAAAGAAGGAGGCATCTCTCTCCAGGAAGAGAGTAAAATCAACGTTGTTGTGAATCCACAGGATGGCTATACGATCAGTGAAGAAGAACGGGCCATCGTAATTCCTTGAGGCAAGCATGAATAATGAACGATTAAAAAAATTCACCATTTTTTCTGATCTGACCGATGATGAATTAAACCATTTTGNTAGCGCACTTAAAGAAGTGCAAATGGAAAAAGGGCAGCAATTCATAACCGAAGGGGAAAAGGGGGATTGCATTTACTTGTTACTTGAAGGTGAGGTTCAAATCAATATGGCTTTAACTTTATCCATGAACAAAAGTGAATCAGATAACCGTGAGAAAGCGATTTTAAAACTATCAAGCGATATCAATCCGCTTTTCGGCGAAATGTCCATGTTTAACGACGGTGACCGCCGAACTGCCAATGTCCGCGCTGAAACGCCCTGTATATTGGTCAAACTGGATAAATCGGATTTATTTAATATCTGCGACAAAAATCCAAAAATTGGATACAAGGTTATGTGCAATTTGGGTCGAATTATTTCGGGTAATTTGGTAAAGGCCAATCAAAACGTACTAAAATTGACCACAGCATTTAGTTTAATTTTAGAAAGGTAGCATGCTATCGTAATTTGATTTTTTCAATTCATTAGATCAAAATTTCATGTCAACGCCACAACTTGACAAAACTTATAACTGGGATAAGCTGGAAGATCATTGGTATCAACACTGGCTGGATCATGGTTATTTCCACGGGGATGATACATCCTCGAGAAAATCGTATTCAATTGTAATTCCTCCGCCCAATGTTACTGGTATGTTAACTATGGGGCATGTGCTGAATAATACCATTCAGGATATACTGATTCGGAAGGCTAGGATGGACGGAAAAAACGCTTGTTGGATCCCTGGAATGGATCATGCCTCTATTGCCACTGAAACTAAAGTGGTCGAAATGTTGGAATCCAAGGGAGTATCCAAAGATAGCATTACACGTGATGAATTCATCGCCCATGCTTGGGATTGGAAAGAAAAGTATGGCGGAATCATCATAAACCAACTGAAAAAACTGGGGTGTTCTTGTGATTGGGGGCGAGAACGATTCACGATGGATGAGGGATATTCCCGAGCAGTTTTAGNAGCATTTGTCAAACTGTACGAGAAGGGCCTTATCTACCGTGGCCACCGATTGGTAAACTGGTGTCCTGTATCCAAATCAGCTATTAGTGATGAGGAAGTAATCCATAAAGAATTGAATGGCAAGCTATGGTATTTTCGATATCCAATTACAGATGAAGATGGCTATGTAGTCGTGGCCACAACCCGCCCTGAAACCATGCTTGGGGATACGGCCGTTGCGGTTCATCCCGATGATGATCGATATAAATCTCTTATTGGAAAAACCGTTACCCTGCCACTGGTGAGCCGTGAGATTCCAATCATTGCTGATTCACATGTTGATCCTGAATTTGGTACTGGATGTGTAAAAGTCACACCAGCCCATGACCCGAATGATTTTTCCATGGGCGAGCGGCATGACTTGAAATTCATCAATATTATGAATAATGATGCTTCCCTGAATACCAATGTACCTAATCAATATCAATCTCTTTCACGGGAAGCAGCCCGGGAAGCAGTAGTCACTGATTTAGAAGGTGAAGATCGAGTTGATAAGGTAGAAGATTATATTCACAATGTGGGATATTCCGAACGGGGTCAAGTACCGATAGAATATTATATGTCGGAGCAATGGTACCTGAAAATGGATGAATTATCCAAACCGGCTCTGAAAGCAGTGAATTCTGGCCAGATCAAGTTTCATCCGGATCACTGGAAAAAGACCTATAATCACTGGATGGAGAATATAAAAGACTGGTGTATCAGTCGGCAGCTATGGTGGGGGCATCAGATTCCAGTCTGGTACCACAATGAGGATTCGACACAATTACACGTGTCGGTGGATGGTCCGGAAGACCCGGAAAACTGGACCCAGGATGAAGATGTATTGGATACTTGGGCTTCATCGTGGTTATGGCCTTTTAGCGTTCATTCCTGGCCGGAAAAAAATCAGAGCCTAACAACATTCTATCCAACCGATGCACTGGTGACGGGACCGGATATCATATTCTTTTGGGTGGCCAGGATGATTATGTCCGGCTATGAATTTCTGGATGATCTTCCCTTTAAAGATGTGTATTTCACATCCATACTTCGGGATAAAACAGGGAAAAAATTCAGTAAATCCTTAGGGAATTCTCCCGACCCATTTGATTTGTTTAAAGAATATGGTACGGATGCGGTACGCTTTGGGATTATGCTCATGGCACCACAGGGATTGGATGTTTTATTCTCTAATTCACGGCTCGAAGTCGGAAGAAATTTTATGAATAAAATTTGGAATGCATCCCGCTTTGTTCAAATGAACCTCGAAGGAGGCAAAGTCCCAGAAGTTGATCTGAAATCCCTTGAATTAGACTTGCCGGAACGGTGGATTCTAAGCCAACTGAACCAAACAGCAATCAAGGTGAATCGCCAGTTAGACCGTTTTCATTTTAATGAAGCGGCCAAAGCAATCTATGAATTCACCTGGAGTGATTTCTGCGATTGGTATATCGAAATTGCCAAAACGCGCTTCTACGGAAACGATACGGAAAAAGCGAATGTTGCAAGAGCGGTATCGGTCCACGTAATTAAAGGTATTTTAAGATTATTGCACCCCTATGCGCCCTTTATAACAGAAGAACTATGGGCCCATTTCCGTGATGAAAAGGACGCAGATTTAATTGTAACTCTTTGGTTAAATGGCGATCCATCTTTTGAAGACAAAGAAGCAGATGGATCTATAACACTGTTAAAGGATATTATTACGGCAGTTCGTACCATTCGAAGTGGTATGAATGTGCCGCCCGGGAAAAAAGCGGATTTGGTAATTCGTAATGTGAATGGGAACAAAGCACTCATTGAATCATTTGATGAAATTATTCGAACCTTAGGGCATGTTGAAGATATGACATTGGGGCGGGATTTGGAAAAACCCGATCAATCTGCCACAGCCGTGGTACAAAAAATGGAACTGTTTGTTCCGCTCAAAGGATTAATAGATTTAGAGCAGGAATATGCACGTTTTTCAAAACGTTTGGGTGAACTAGAAAGACATCTACAGGGTGTAAAGAAAAAACTAGGGAATAAAAATTTTATGAACTCTGCTCCTGCCAATGTAGTTGAAAATGAAAAGAAAAAGCTACAGGATATGACGGTAGAATTCGAACTTGTAAAAGCTAACCTGGAAATGCTTCAATGAAGAAAATTATCGGAATTATTGCCTTTATGGCCCTCACGTTAGGTCAATCAAACCATGCCACCATGACTATGTATAAAGATGGGTTTGCCCTCATCAAACAGCCCGTTGCATGGAACATGCAGCCGGGTGAAACCAACATCTCATGGGATGTACTTCCATCGGGTTTGATCAAAGATTCTCCATTTCTCACCCTTGACAATGCTACCGTTAACATGCAGCGACTCAATCAGGATGTGTTCCATTTTGCAGACCGCCTTTATGATTTTTTAGGTCAAACCGTTGATATCAAACTCATCAATGATAAAGCTATGACCGGCACACTGGTGGAGGTAACGGATAATACTATCACCATCCAACGTAGACGGTCTGTCATTTCTTTTAACCGGGATCGCATTGATTATATCAATGCCCCTGGGTTACTGGAAAATGTTATGTATAAGCCTTCCCTCACATGGGATATCTCCCCAAACAAGAAATTGGGACCTGTACGAGGAAACCTCATCTATCTCTCCAAAGGGTTTGACTGGAATGCCATTTATCGCCTTATATTGGATGAATCGGGTAATGGAGCAGAATTTTTGGCCGAAGCTTATATCAGGAATAACAGCAATCTGGATTTCGAGAATGTATCGCTCCAATTGGTGGAGGGAAACCTGAAGCAGAACGGCCATATGAATGTACCACCGTTAATGATGAAAACCATGAATCCACCCCAAGAAAATCAATTGGGTGATTACCATATCTATCAACTGGGAAGTAAGATTGGCCTCATGGGAGAAGAAAGTATCACCACACGCCTCTATGTATCAAAAAGGGTTTCCTTTCGGAAAACCTATTTATTTGAGAATGATGAACGCAGCCAGCGTGAGGAACCACTCGCAATTGAATATCAAATTGCTAATATACAAAACAATAATTTGGGCGTACCCTTGCCGCAGGGCAAAATCCAATTATACCAGACAGGAAATAAAGGAAATGTTGAATTTGTAGGTGAAGATGAGATTCGGCAGGTACCCAAAGGGGCCACGGCCACCCTCGTTTCTGGTCGAGCCTTTGACGTGATGGGAAAGCGAACTGTTTTGAATTATGACCGGCAACGCAAAAGCGAAGAAGGAACTATCAGCATTGAAGTCAAAAATACTCTTGATTCAGAAATCAAGATCCGCATGATTGAACATATTTATGGAGATTGGGTGGTGCGAGATGCTTCTGCCAATTATGTCAAAAAAGATGCTTCCACTATTCATTTCCCACTGACCATTCCTGCTAACGGGTCTCAGACTGTGACCTATACCTATCGCAAGGAATGGAATTAATTCCTAGTGCCTGAAAAGGCTCCTACGCTCTCAACATCACTTCATTCCATTAAAGGTGTCGGCCCGGCCCGGGCAGACGCACTATCAGCCATCGGTATTCATATTGTTGCGGACCTTCTCCATTATTATCCCCGAAAGCATTTAGACCGCACAACAATTACATTAATCTCTAAGCTTCAAAAAGACAAACAGGCCACTGTAGTGGGAAATGTGGAAGCAGCGGACATACGCCAGGGGAAACGTCGCCAGTACTTTCAGGCAATATTATCTGATGGAAAAGGGATGTTGACCCTCACATGGTTCAACGCTGCTCAGTATATGAAAAGAACGATCAAGATTGGTGACCGCCTGGCGGTAAGTGGGAAAGTAGAATTTTTTAACGGTTTCCAAATCGTCCACCCGGAATACGATAAGCTCAAGGATAATGAGGACCCTGTTAATTCTGGTTTAGTGATTCCACTTTATTCGATACCGGCTGAATTGAAAAAAACACGTATCGACAGTCGGACTTTACGGCGTCTGATTAAGACTATTTCAGATTCACTGAAAGAAATACCCGATCATTTTTCAATGGAATTCAAAAATCAGAATCATTTGTGCCCACTAGATCAAGCGCTCAGGAATATCCATTTTGCTGAGTCAGTATCAGTATTAAATGAAGCAGTGAATCGGTTAAAATTTGACGAACATTTTTTTCTTCAAATGCTAATGGCCTTGCGTAAGTCTTCAATCCAGCAAACGGGAACAAAAGCACTTATCAAAATTGGCCCTCAAGTTAAATTGATTTCAGATAGTTTAGATTTTGAATTGACGAGCGCTCAAAAGAAAGTTATCAAAGAAATTAAGGATGATATGGCACGGCCATTCTCCATGAATCGACTTCTTCAAGGGGATGTAGGCTCAGGAAAAACCATTGTATCAATATTGGTGGCTGCCATTGCTGTGGCCAATAGCGTTCAAGTGGCAGTAATGGCACCAACGGAAATTTTAGCCCAGCAGCATTATCAATCATTTAAAATATATGCTGAGACGGCCCGTATGACCTGCGCCATTCTTGTTGGTGGTACCCCGGCAAAGGAAAGAAAAGCCATCCTTGATGGTTTGGCAACTGGACGGATCGATATTATTATTGGTACCCATGCCCTGATTCAGGAAGATGTGGCATTCAAGGAGTTAGGACTAGCTATCGTAGATGAGCAACATCGCTTTGGTGTTCTTCAGAGAGGTGATCTCACTGGGAAAGGATTCAACCCTCATTTTTTGGCCATGACGGCCACGCCTATTCCCCGAACACTAGCCATTACTTATCATGGCGATATGGATTTATCGATCATTGATGAAATGCCTAAAGATCGAATTCCCATTATCACCAAGGTCGTTGAGGAAACCAGGCTGGAAAAAATTTACACATTTATGAAAGAAGAAGTAAAAGCAGGTCGCCAGTGCATGGTAGTTTATCCCTTAGTGAAAGAAACGGAAAAGTCCGATCTGGCGGCAGCGGTGGAAATGCATGGAGATCTTTCAGAAAATGTTTTTCCTGAATTAATAGTGGGACTCATTCATGGGCGTATGAAAAAAGATGATAAAGATGAAGTCATGGATGCCTATGNCCGGAATGATATCCATATTCTCATATCCACCACTGTGATAGAAGTGGGGATTGATATTCCCAATGCCACGGTAATGCTCATTGAAAATGCTGATCGTTTTGGATTAACTCAACTCCACCAATTGCGTGGTCGTGTAGGCCGAGGGAGTAAAAAAAGTTACTGCATTCTCGTACGTCGAAATTTTACAGAAAATTCGAAAAAACGCCTGCAGATCATGGAATCCACTAGTGATGGATTTGTGATCTCCGATGAAGATCTAAAGCTACGGGGGCCAGGGGAATTTTTTGGTATACGCCAAAGTGGGTTTTTAAAATATAAGATTGCTGATATGGTTACAGATGGACCTATCTTAAGAAAAGCCCGCCAATCTGCATTTGAATTGGTCAAATCTGATCCTAATTTGAACCAACCGGAGCACGAACTGATCCGAATCCGTTTTATGAACGAATACCAGGATAAATTGGACCGAGCAAATATTTCCTGATTGTATTAGATTATTCGACTTATCCCCTGATATAGTGTATTTTCCCCGGCTATTTTTGAAACATTTTTAATTAAATTGAATTAAAGTCATTTCAAGAGGTAAATCATGGCAGAAGAACAACTAAAAAAAGAAGATCAATTATTCATCCACTTGGTGAATACTTTTGTCCAAAGCGCTTGGATATCTCTAGGGAAAGTCAAAAATCCCGTTACTGACAAATTGGACCGAAACCTGGAACAAGCGANCTATTATATCGACCTGNTGGATATGCTCCAGACCAAGATGAAGGGGAACTTGAGCGAATGGGAAGAGCAGTATATCATCCACAGCCTGAGTGAATTGAAACTCAATTTCATTGATGAACAGAAAAAGGGAAGTGAACAAACCGTTGATTCAGATAATGACAAGGTAGATGAAACCCCGACTAAAGCTGAAAAAACAGTGGGAAAAAAGCCAAAAGTGAAAAAGAAAAAGCCAAAGGCTACGAAGAAAAAGGCCAAGAAGAAATAAACCAAGATAGAATTTAATTGATCCATACTGACTATATTCGATTGAACCGTATATACGCCGGTATTATACTGGCGATCTCATTTTTGGTCTATCTTTTGACCATGGCCGACACAGTTCCATATTGGGATTCGGGGGAATTTATTGCCACATCCTATATTTTAGGTGTGCCTCATCCGCCTGGAAGTCCACTTTACCTCATCATCGGCCGGGTATTTTCGATGATTCCGTTCAATCCGGACATTGCCTTCCGGTTAAACCTGATTTCTCCCATTGTAAGTGCTTTGGCGGTTATGTACTTGTATCTTTCCACAGTAAAACTAATCTCAAACTATCGAGGTAAGATCCAAACTCAGATGGATTCCATCATCGCTTTCGGCGGATCATTTGTAGGTGCACTAACCTTTGCTTTTACCGACTCCCATTGGTTCAATGCCGTAGAGGCAGAAGTGTACGGTTTCTCAACATTCTTTACGGCAATTGTGGTTTGGCTCATCCTTCACTGGGCAGAGCGTGCGGACGAAAAAGGCAATGAACGCTATATCTTGATTATTGCCTATATCCTTGGTTTGGCCACCGGTGTACATTTGATGAACCTTTTGGCCCTCCCGTTTATTGCTCTCATCATATTTTTCAGAAAATTTGATTTTTCTTATAAAGGATTTCTTATTACCACGATAATAACAGGCGTAGTCTATCTTATTATTAATGNGGGCATTATTAACGGTATGCCAAAACTAGTGGATAGGTTCGGCCTAAACTTGGTCATTATCTTTAGCCTGGTAGTGGTGGGATCTATGATTGCTACCATAATTGCAAAAAAATTCCAGTATGCCTTGGCCCTTACATCCATTGTATTAATTTTAATTGGCTATTCCAGCTATGCCACAATCTTTATCCGTTCCGGACAAGAGCCTGCCATTAATGAAAATGATCCGTCTACCGTTGCCCGCGCCATTGCATATATGGAACGGGAGCAGTACGGACAAATGTTTCAGTTTCCAAGACGATATGATGGTCTACCGCCAAAGCATGAAGCGGTGGGTCGCCCCACTAACGGGCGCGATTATTCTTCCAGACAGGAACGGAAATACAAATCATACCGGATGGATAAACAGTGGAACTATTTTTGGAGCTATCAGGTCAAGAAAATGTATTGGCGGTATTTTCTCTGGCAATTTGCGGGTCGTGGCCCCAGCACAGAGAAATGGGTGACTGCCTATGGTGCCAATACCAATGAAGATGGGGTTGATTGGTTCCAATTTGGTTTACCCCTAGCATTTTTATTTGGATTGTGGGGGATGTTTTATCATTTCCAGCGTGATAAACAGCAAGCCTTTTCAGTGTTTAGTTTGTTTCTTATGACTGGCTTAATGATTATTTTTTATGTTAATCAGGACAACCCTCAACCACGGGAACGTGATTACTCTTACGTTGGCAGTTTCTTTGCTTTTTCCATGTGGATCAGTATTGCTGTTGCAGCGCTGTGTGATAACCTTCATGCTTTTATAAAAGGAAAACCTGCGGCAAAAAGTTTTATAATCGGTGCTATGGTGGTTTTACTTGTGGTCATGCCAGGCATCTTACTAAAAGCTAATTACCATACTCATGATCGTTCAGATAATCGACTTGCTTGGGATTATAGCTACAACATTTTGCAATCCTGTGAACCGAATGCAATCCTATTTACCAACGGAGATAACGATACCTTTCCACTGTGGTATTTGCAAGAAGTGGAAGGAGTGCGTAAAGATATTACAATTGCAAATCTCAGTCTTTTAAATACGGAATGGTATATCCGCCAGTTAAGGAATTCTCGCCGTGGACAAGTGGATCAGGAAGGTCGAGAATTGGATCGGTTTATTAATATGTCGGATACCCAGATCATGGATATTGCCTCAGGCCTTCAGCCATGGCAGGCACGCAATGTGCAAATACCGGCGCCTAAATCAGTAAAAAATTCTGATGGTTATATTGAGTGGAAAGTAAATCCTACTTTTGCTGGCGCAGCCTTGATGGTAAAAGATATGATGATTTTGAAGATCATCAGTGATGCACAATGGAAATACCCTATCTATTTTGCCGTTACGGTTCCCTCATCCAATCGCTTAGGCCTTGAGCCATTCCTGGAAATGGAGGGCCTCGTATACCGCGTACGGGATTATAAGGTGGATCCCCGGAATCCAATCAATGAAGCGAGGATGTGGACCAACCTTATGTCAGGCTCCGGATCTGAAATTTGGTCTCAGGACCTTGAGGCTAGGGATTGGTTGGAAAAGGAAGATGAGATTTGGTCAAAAAAATATAAATCCGGGTATTTATTTAGAAATCTTGGACGGGAGGATGTTTATTATTTTCCTACCACCAATATCCGCCTATTGCAAAACCTGCGCAGTGCTTATATGCAGTTAGCGGCCTTTCATTATATGGCTTATAAAGATAATGAAAATGGAGATAAAGATAAGGCCGATCTCCATCGTGAAAAGGCACTTGAAGTAATGGCCAAAATGCAGGATAATATTCCTGAAAAAACTATTCGTTTCGATTCGAAAGATCTTCATTATCAGGTAGGACGTCTGTTTGGGGAGTTGGGTAACAAGGATGAGTTAAGGCGCATTATTGATAATCTTATGATGAGGGACGATCTTACCATCCGCGATAGAGTGGATTTTGGGCAGGTCTATATTTCTCAATTGGATTCATTTGAAATTGGTCGCGCTATTTTTGAAGTGTTGTACGCTGATTTTAATCAAATCGAAAATGGAGATCTTCGTGTCACACAAAAGGAAATGGAAGAATGGCGGAAAAATTTCACACAAATTGTTTCTTCCCTTGTATATACATACAAACAGTTGGATCAACACTCTGAGGCAGAAGCGATACTTGCAGATTGGCTGGATAAAAATCCCAATGACCCGGTGGCACAAAAATTATTGGAAGATCTAAAAACTGAAATGGGAAAGGGGTAATGGTTTATGGGAAATGATAAGACACCGATTTAATTNCATATTCCATTTCTCGCCTTTCATTTAACTTTTAAGATGGCTCAACCCCTTGTATCGGTAGTCATTCCCCATTGGAACGGAGTAGAGGTTCTTTCTGAATGCCTCGAATCCCTTTCTGAAACGAAATACCCAAATATGGAAATCATTGTGGTGGATAATGCTTCTACCGATGGAAGTCCCGATTGGGTCAGTCTCAATTTTCCCCAAGTAAAATTGATCGAAAATGATCGAAATTACGGTTATGCCGGCGGATGCAATCGCGGCGCCAAAGTAGCCGAAGGCGAATATCTTGTTTTCCTTAATAATGATACGATTCAGGACCATCACTGGTTGGCTGGTTTAGCTGATTTTATGAATTTAAATTCCAATGTGGCGGCAGTTCAGCCCAAGATCCTAAACTTTTTTGAACGAACAAAATTTGATTATGCTGGTGGTGCCGGCGGCTGGCTGGATGTACTGGGATTTCCCTTTGTTCGTGGGCGTGTATTTTTAGAGCGGGAAACAGACAAGGGTCAGTATGATAAATTGCGACCAATTTTCTGGGCTAGTGGTACGGCCATTATGGTGCGGAAATCCGATTTCGAAACAGCGGGAGGCTTTGATGAAATATTCTTTGCGCACCAGGAAGAGATTGATCTATGTTGGAAGTTTCACCTGATGGGTAAGGAAGTATGGGCTATCCCCAACTCAACCTTATATCACAAAAATGCTGTTACCCTGCCCATGTTTACCCGTATGAAACAATACCTTAACCACCGAAATTCTTATTTAATGGTTTTATCAAATTATAGCCTGCCGATTACTTTATACTTGGCACCAATTCGTTTCGCCTTAGAATTAGTAGCGGCGCTGTATGCCATTGTCCGTTTAGATTTGAATCATTTGCTTGGGATCATTCAAGCCCAGCTATGGATTCTGTTCCACCCACATGTTATTTTTCATCGCAGGAAAAAAGTGAGACAGATTCGAAAAATAAAAGATAAAAAGGTTTTCCAGCGCTTGTACTGGGGCAGTGTTGTTTTTGATTATTACATCCGCCGCAAGAAAACTTCAGCGGAGATTATTCCAGAGTAATTATTTTTTCAATCCCTTGACATAGTTATCTCTATGTACAGGATCTATTTCTGATAACCGGTAGAGCATATCGTTTTGCCCTAATAGGTTTAATCTGCGCGTCAATTGTTCTCGGTGAGCATTTAAAAAATAGAGTGTTCTTCCCGTAGGGAATTGAGCAAAAACAATTTCCAAGCCCTTCATCATTAAGTTAAATTCTTTCAGTGCTTCATCTGGTTTCCCCTGATCAAATAGATCCATCGCTAAATAATAAGCAAAGCGTGCTTCACGGAGACCTTTATTTCCTGTTACCTCTTTCAGAAGTTGCACCCGTGATCCCCATCCTTTCGGAAAATCAGAAGCCATCCCCCTCAAAGCGATTTCTCGAGCCTGGTCGTAGGCATGGTTTCCGCCGTAATAATTATAAGTATCCATATATCCTGCAAAAATAGCGTAAGCGTAAAAAGCCAAAAAGCTTCCCAGTGGATCAAATATCACCGGGTCAAAATGGATGGCGCCCCCAGGGTTATAATAAAACTGAACAGCTTTATCAAAATAACGAATGTCCATTCCATCAGAAATGAGAACCTGGGCGTGGAATGTTTTAAGCCCCCCTCTTTGGGCCACACCTTGGAAGGCAATAGAAATATGGAGAGGAATTTTGAGTCCCTGAAAATCTACATTCCAGATTCGTCCCGAAAAAAAACGCGCTACTTCATCCTTTAGAGAAGAAATTTCCTGGCGTTCGCTGTCATGCAGAAGTCTATCATCCACGGAAACATCCACTTTCCCAAATTGGGCATAGGAAAGAGCCGATGACAAGACCAAAGTGAGGATTATTCTCATGGTTGGAAGGTAAGGGATATCCCCCCATCAAAAAAAGAACAGGATACCTCGGGGCTAGGCACGGTGAACTTCTGCAGTCGAATATCAATCTACAAAGGCTTAACCATGTTAACTCTCTACATTATTTATGTTAATTTCTAGGATGGCAAATATTCAGCATTTACTCGACACACAACCTGAACCGCGTTACACCCTCAAGAAAATCGGTGAAATTGCCGAAGCCAATAAAAAAGAAGCCTATGTAGTGGGNGGTGTGGTACGTNANCTATTNNTGGATCGAAAACTAAATGAAATTGATATTATGGTTATTGGAGATGGGATCGAATTTGCCAAACTATTGGCGAAAGAAATGGGCGTTAAAAAAGTGATCCCATTCCCAAAATTTTCTACAGCTCATATCCCCACCCAACCAATACCAATCGAGGTGGCTGCCGCTAGGGAAGAAACTTATGAAGCCAATTCGCGAAAACCAAACAAGGTGGTATATACAGATTTAACTGGTGATTTAGTCCGTCGTGATTTTACAGTAAATGCGATGGCGATGAGCTTGATTCCGAAAGAATTTGGTGAACTCCATGATCCTCATAATGGTGTCCGGGACCTGATGGCTAAGCAATTGGTCACTCCTTTGAATCCGGATGAAACATTTTCGGAAGATCCATTGCGAATGATGCGAGCGGCCCATTTTGCAGCCAGTCTTGATTTTCATATTGAAGAAAAGTGTTATGAATCCATGCAACGACAGGCAGAAAGGATCCAAATTGTCTCCCAGGAACGTATTACAAGTGAATTCACCAAAATATTATCCGCATCGAAACCATCGGTAGGTTTGATTATTCTTCAAAAGGTGGGGCTAATGAAACATATTTTTCCTGAAATCCATACCATGTACGGTATAGATCAAACAGGCGAATGGCACCATAAGGATATTTTTTATCATACCATGCAGGTAGTCGATAATGCTGCGAATTTGTCCAATAAAATGAAGCTAAGATTTGCAGCCTTGGTGCATGATATTGCCAAACCAAAAACCAGACAGATTGATTCACAAAAAGGATACACCTTTCATGGACATGATGCCGTAGGGGAAAAAATGTTGAATCAAGTGGCCAAGCGAATGAAGTTATCCAATGATTTGAGAGATTATCTTAAGAAATTGACGCTGCTTCATCTACGTCCCATTGCCCTAGCAAAAAATGAAATTACAGATTCCGCTATTCGGCGTGTAATGGTGGCCGCTGGTGATGACCTGGATGACCTGCTTACCTTATGTCGGGCGGATATCACCACCAAGAACCCGCAACGAATAAAGAAGTATATGGGGAATTTCGAGCGGGTAGAAGCCAAAATGCAGGATGTGACCGAACGGGATTCCTTGAAAGCATTTCAGTCTCCTGTGCGTGGAGATGAAATCATGCGTACATGCGGGATTTCTGAGGGTCGCGTTGTTGGTCAAATTAAGAATGCAATTGAAGAAGCAATATTAGATGAAAAAATTGATAATAATTATGAAGCGGCACTTTCGTATTTAATGGAAATAAAAGATACCATAATGGCTGAAAGTAAGCGGGGATAATGAAAATTATTATTTCATTTATATTATACTGTATTCTTCAATTTTAATGGCACAGGATATATCCGGTTCGATTAAAGACCGTATTACTAATGCATCTTTAAGTGGTGTAAATATTACTGTTCAGAACTCTGAATATGGTGTTTCCAGTGATGAACTTGGAAATTATGTATTGGATATAACTGATTTTAATAATGATCAGGTGGTCAAATTTCAGCATATTGGTTATGAAGAAATATTTATCAGGGTAGATAGTCTGGCAAAATCATCCCATTTGAGAATGATGCCCAGAGCAATCCAATTTGAGACCATTGAAACAGCTGGGAATAAACGGAAGCCTACCATTGAGAAAGATCTTCCTCAAACCGTTTCGATTATCCAGTCAGATTCATTTGAATTAAGAGGTTATACGGATGTAGGAGACTTGCTAGGAACAGACCAGAGTATCCAGGTGGAGGAATCCCTTAGTGGTCGAAAGACCATATCCATTCGTGCAGGTAATGCCGATGATGTATTAATTCTGTATAACGGGATTCGTCTCAACCGCGCCTTTGATAACGTGTTTGATCTTTCTTTAATTGATATGCAAAATATTGAACAGATCGAAATCGTAAAGGGAGGGCATTCAGTTTTGTATGGTCCTGATGCTTTTTCCGGCGTAGTGAATATCGTCCCAAGAAACACAAAGAATAAGTGGTTCAAATTCTCCCAACAGTTTGGTAGTTATAAATCCGGGTTTTGGAACGTCAATGGACAGCTGCGCGTGGGCGAATTCTTTACTTCCATTAATCAAAAGCGGGGCACCTACCGGCGCCAGTTCGATGAATTTGACCTAGCGTCTGGAGGGTTAGTTTCTGCCTTGAATCATACTTCAGTAGATGTGAATCAACAGATTAACCGGGGTTGGATATCTGGTGGCTTTGACCTCAACCTAGCTCATGATAAACAAGCTTACGATAACAACAGGGATAATACTGCGATCAATTCGACCAATAACCTTTTCGGTTTGCGATATACCGGTTTGTTGGGACCCCTGGGGGAAGTTGAATTCGGTTACGGTAATCACAGTTATTCTGAGATTCAGGGATTGAATAATCTTGCGGGGATGATTTCTCGCAATTTGGATCACAATTCTAAAAAATTCGAAACCAGGAAGTATATTAATCTGGACAAATTGGAATTCATGTTCAGTGCTCAAATGGAGAAATCATTTTTGCGGTTTTGGGATGATCGCGCCATGAGTGATGTGACGCAGATTGGTTTGAAAGGGGCTGACCTGAATCGGAAACAATTCGGATTTGCCAGTGTAATTAAGCTGCATAGCAAGGGGGATGAGGAAGGCCGTTGGCTCACGGATCTTGATATGAGTATACGGCAGGACAAAGTACAAGACAGTAAATCCCGGTTGATTTACCGGGGCGAACACCAAACAATAAATGACGGTAAAGTATTCTTGGATTTTGGAGAGAACGACTGGAAACATACTATTGTTAAGTTTTCGACCATCGCATCGCACCGGCAACCGAACCAAACAATTGGATTCTGGGTCACTACCGGTACCAATGTGAAGTTCCCAACCCTACAACAGCAAATCAGTCTCACAGATCTTCCAACTGAAGGACAGACTACACTTTTCCCAGAAAAAATGAAATCTTTGGAAATTGGCATCAGTATAGTAAATAAACCGAAAGGGATCCCGGATATTGATCAGATCGAATTTCAAGGGAGCTTTTTCAGAAATGACTATACCGATAAGATGCGGGTGACCTATTTATTGGGCATGCCAGTTGGGTACTACGATAATGTGGGCCTAGCCAATATGGTCGGCTATGAAGGAAATGCGAAGTTTAAAATCTACAATGGCCTTATGGTAGCTGAAGCCGGTTTCTCAAAATATAATCTATCTGATTTAAGTGTATTTCCGTTCAAGTCTACATATAAGTTGACAGGAAAAGTTACAGGGGAATGGAAATTCATTTCTTTTGGGTATCGCTGGTTCAGAGAAAGCGAACAAATTGGGTGGATTCTTTTGCCAAGAGAAGAATTCAAAGAGATTGAGTTACCGAGTTTTTCAAACTATGATTTAAGTATGACCTTTGATCTTAATGTGGGTCCGGTAAAAGGGCAGCTTTCCTATTCCGGCAGAAATCTGAAAAAAAACGATACAACTCTAGATGGGCTCTTATTAAGAGATACACGTAAATACATAACCTTCAGCGCCGAATTTTAATGAAAAATTATTGGTCCTATTTTTTTGGTTTTCTTGTTTTTTTTGTGGCATGCGAGGAAAATCCATTCTTTGGGGATGATAAAATTTCTAACCGGTCTATTACCGGTAATGTAAAATTGGATAAGGTAGAATACTATCCCGATGGTTACCATGGTGGTGTATTTGTATGGGCAGAAGGATTAGGGATCAAAACCACAACAGATATCGATGGTTCATTTGAATTAATCCTCCCAGCGGCCAATGACCCTTCCATGGGCGCAATTGTAAATGGAGAATACACCATTCATTTCTTTTTGGGGAATTATCAAATCTCAAAAGTGATAGTAGAATTTGCTGCCGGTCAAATTGTATCCGATGACAATACAATCACTCCTGAAGGTGAACTTAGAAAAACTATTTCTATGACGCGATTAATGGGTATGCATACGACTGTTTCACCAGAAATCATTACGGCCGGTTTTGATAGTAATATAAAAGTAGACGTTGATATCACATCTGATCCAAGTGAGGTATTTGTTTATCTAAAAAAGATTTCTACGCGTGACGGTTCTATTTATACTGGACTTTTTATAAAAGAAGCAGATTCAAATAAACTTGCCTATTTAGTTGACATAGATAGTGCGATTATCATGCGGGAAGACATTATGAGTCCAGGCAAGAATTTGGAAATTGAATTTGACTATGCTAGTTCAAATTTATCAAGTGGTACGTATGAAGTGATTCCATATCTGATTGTGGATCGAAGCGATGTGCCTGAAGGATTGAAGCAAGCTATTGGATTAGGATTTGATTCATTTAATCAAAATTATTTTCAATATCCCTTTAAACGAACTGGGGGTAAACTGGTTATACAATAAATAATATATCGAAAAACAATAAATATTTATTGATAAAAGGTTAATTGTATATTAGCTTCGCGGCCCTAAACTGGTAATCGAAAGGGTTTTGATGGCTAAAATAGAAAATAGGAAAATCGTTGCAACGGCAGATATAACGTTACGCATTGTCTTTTATATATTTATCCTTGGGACAACATTTTTCATGGGAAAAATGTTGATGGGGCCAATTTTAGGACTTGCAGATCATAGTTCAGGATTAAGTACGCCGATGGAATTTTCTGTGTCCGAACAAGGTACCGCCACCTTTGATGCGGACAATGTCGTACCGGTAAAGATTGTGCGGGGCAGAGGTATCGTTCAAATTAATAGACCGGTTCCTGCTGTACTTATGATACCTTTTTTCCTTTTAAACCTTATTTTTTCGGGACTGATATTATGGGTCGTTTATTCATTATGGAAAATCGTTCAATCGGTTCGACAAAAAAATCCTTTTACTACTATCAATGGTAAACGANTNAGGATTATTGCTTTCTCAATGGTTGGCATTGAATTGATCAGGGGATTAGCTGATCTTACCAAAATGCTATATCTAGAGCCAAGGTTGCATTTTGAAACAATATTAATACGATCAGACATCTCAATAAGTTTTCATGTTATTATTGCTGGTTTGGTTATTCTTGTTATCGCTGAGGCGTTTCGTATAGGTGTAGAGATTAAAGATGAACAAGAATTTACAGTCTGATGCAAATCCGGATTAATTTAGATGTAATGATGGCCCGGCGGAAAATATC
>JGI26063J44948_1000093_pt1 | contig 19813 bp, 20 predicted proteins | sample MarorgKNORR_S2LV_4_FD_44948 | JGI IMG/M metagenome (IMG submission 44948) | reverse complement strand
GTATAAAAATTTCCTTATTTTTATTGTGTTTCTCCTCTTTTATTTGCTCCAGTCAAGCAGCTTCTATTTTTGATATCCGTGAAAATATTGAGATCGTCGGAAAGACAGAAACAATCGAAACTGTTTACGAAGATACATTGATTGATCTTGCAAGAGCCCACAATCTTGGTTTTACTGAGATTGTCTCAGCCAACAGATCTGTGAATAAATGGATACCTGGAGAAGGGACAATGGTTCTGCTGCCGAAAGCATTTATCGTTCCCAGTAACTATTTGAAAAAGGGGATGACCATCAATCTTGCTGAATATAGGGGTTTTTATTCGAATGGTGAGGAATTAATTACTTTCCCAGTTGGTATTGGAAGGATGGATTGGACAACTCCTTTGGGAATATCTAAAGTGGATCTGAAATTGGAAAACCCTTCTTGGTATCCACCTTTATCAGTGCGTCAAGAATACCAAGAAGAAGGGATTTATTTAGCACCCGTTATACCAGCCGGTCCTGATAATCCTTTGGGTAAATTGGCAATGCGTCTCGACATTCCTGGAGGATATTTCATTCACGGAACCAACAAACCAGATGGGGTTGGAATGCAAGTTTCACATGGATGCATTCGTCTTTTTCCTGAAGACATACGGTTAATTTTTTCTCTTACTGATATTGGTTTACAAGTAAAAATTATAAATGAACCCTTTAAAATAGGGATCTTGGGAAGTCAGATTTTTCTGGAGATTCATGACACACTTTCACCAGAAGATATAAATAGCAGCTACAAAGGTGTTGAATCAATGATCAAAAGTTTTGTCTTTGATAGACAAACAGGTGCAACAATTGATTGGACCAAGGTTAAAGAAATCTTCGAAAAGAAAACAGGAGTTCCAACTATGATTGCAGAGATTGGGACAAAGACCAGATAGTTGTTAGAGACAGCTGGCCGAGTAAGGCGAGTAAGGGAAAAAACAGCCGATAATAAACTTATTTCTTACCTAGATCTCTTTCAAATATTCTCTCAGCTTCTTCTGCTTTCTCCTCACTGGCTTCAGCTGCGGCTTCTGCTTTTGCGGCTGCTTCACTTGCAGCATTTGCAGCTTCCTGAGCAGCTCTAGCTGCTTCTTCTGCTGAGTTTTGGCCAGAGGAAATTTCGGATTTCATGTCTTTAATCTGGCTCTGCATGGCTTTATCAGCGTTGTGTAAGTCAGCATAGCAGCCTGTTAAAAAAACTAACACGCTAGAAGCAAGAAAAGTTTTAAGAATTGGTCTGGATTTCATTGAATATTTCTCCATTTTTACGCCTGTTTGGCAATCAATTTTACACTCCCTCATTTTCCACTAAAACGCATTAAAGAGCAACACGATTGATTTGATTTTTAGACTTCTCTAAAAATAATTCTTCCTTTTGTCAGGTCATAGGGGGTCATTTCTACGGTGACACTATCTCCAGTTAAAATTCTGATGTAATGTTTCCTCATTTTCCCAGATATGTGAGCGATGATTGTGTGTCCGTTTTCCAATTCAACCCTGAAAATTGTATTTGGCAGAGTTTCCTTGACCACACCTTTCATTTGTATTGCTTCTTCTTTTGCCATGCAAAATTCTCCTAATAAAACTTTAGTTTAAATCAATTTACTTTAATGCATCTAAGTACTTCTCTGCGTCAAGCGCAGCCATGCAACCACTTCCCGCAGAAGTAACTGCTTGTCTATAGATCGGGTCAGATACATCACCAGCAGCAAAGACTCCTTCAATATCAGTTTGTGTACTAAATTTTGGGTGTTGTTCATCACAAATAATGTAATTTGAGTCATCCAAAGAGATTTGATTTTTGAAAATATCCGTATTTGGGTCGTGGCCGATTGCGATAAAAACCCCTGAAATGTTTAGAACTTGTTTTTTATTTTCATCAACCGTACTTCTTACTCTTATCTGAGTAACCCCATTGTCATTTCCCATGACTTCTTCTAGCACATGATCCCAAATAATTGATATATTGCCATTTGCCTTAGTCTTATCAAACAGTCTCATTTGAAGCATCTTTTCTGCTCTAAGAGCATCTCTTCTATGAATCAAGATAACTGACTTTGCAATATTTGATAAGTACAATGCTTCTTCAACAGCAACATTCCCGCCACCTATGACTACAACATCTTGATTTTTATAGAAAAATCCATCGCAAGTAGCACAAGCAGAAACGCCTTTTCCTTTGTATTTTTCTTCACTTTTAAGCCCAAGGTATCGAGCAGTTGAACCTGTGGCAATAATCAAGGCGTCAGTAGTGTATGTAACGTTGTCTCCGAATAGTTGAAAAGGTTTTTTTGACAAGTCAGATTTATCTATGCGGTCATAAATGATTTCAGTTTTAAATCGTTGTGCATGTTGTAACATTCTTTCCATTAGTACAGGCCCTAACAAGCCTTCACTATCTCCAGGCCAATTGTCAACGTCGGTCGTGGTCATCATTTGACCACCCGGTTCTGCACCAGTGATCAAGACTGGTTTTAAATTTGCTCTTGCAGCATAAACTGCTGCCGAATAACCAGCTGGACCGGCACCCAAAATCAATAATCTGCAATGTTTGGTTCTTTCCATAAATTAATGCGATGTGTTAGATTTTCTATAAACAATGATAATATTGCAAATGAGAGTTATTGATGAGTATATAGCTTCAAGCATCAATTATTTTTTTTTTAAAATAATCGTTAGTTAAAGGAAGAAATTATTTCTAACATCAACATCAAAAAACCGTTTACCAAAGGCTCTATCCTTCGAGAATCTGCTGTTATCGCTCTGTTTTCTTTCGCATTAATTGTACTAATTGCATTGATTACTTTTGATGCAGCAGATCCAGGGTATAAAAATATAAAAAGCGTCGGTGAGGTAAACAACTATCTGGGTGTAGTAGGGGCTTTCTTCTCAAGTTTTGTTATCTATCTTTTTGGATTAGCGAGTTATTTTTTTCCAGTATTTTTCTTGGTCTATGGGCTCAATCTAATTGACAGAAAAGATCATCCTAAATCGGATGTTCAATCTGCTGCAATCAAATTTTTGGCTTTCGTATTTGTCTTATTATCAACCTGTTGCCTCTCAAGTATGTACATATCAGTATCTTGGGTACCCCAAGATTCAGGTGCGGGTGGAATAATTGGTTTGGAAATTAATCAGTTGTTATCTCAAGGGTTAGGTGAGGTTGGCACAACACTCCTTTCANCAGCTATCTGGATTATTTTTATGCCAATTTTTATTGGGTTTTCATGGGTTAAGCTGATTCGTTTGACGGGTCAGGCCGTTATCAATTTCGTTACTACTTTTGGCCAACTTTCTATCAGAGCGTTGACTCCATTAAGGCAGTTGATCAGTTCTTTTCGAGAGAAAAATACAATCAAAAAGAAAGAACATTTAGAAGAAACCGAAAAGGAACCACCTAAAAAAATTTCTAAGATTGATCCTGAACCTGACAAAAGAGTTAAGGAAATTAAAGAAGGAAAAAAATCAATCAAAGAAAAACAGACAAAACTTTTCCAATCAAGAACCAATGATGAANTACCTGATCTGAATTTATTGGACAAAGCTTCTGATGAAAAAATCGGAAATTCCAAAGANTCTATAGAAGCAATGTCAAGGCTTCTGGAACTTAAATTGAAAGATTTTGGAATTATTGCAAATGTTGTGGAAGTCTTACCCGGGCCCATTGTCACCAGGTTTGAAATCAACCCTGCACCTGGAGTTAAAGTTAGTCAAATCAGCAATTTATCTAANGATCTTGCTCGATCACTATCGGTTTCAAGTGTCAGGATTGTTGAGGTTATTGAGGGGAAATCTGTCATAGGAATTGAGATTCCTAATGAGAAAAGAGAATTAGTTGTGTTGGGTGAGATTTTGAGGTCAAAAATGTTCGNAGATATGAAATCACCTCTTTCTATTGCACTTGGCAAAGATATTGCTGGCAATCCTGTATGTACAGATCTAGCAGAAATGCCCCACCTGTTAATAGCAGGAACTACTGGTTCAGGTAAATCAGTGGGGATTAATGCAATGGTTTTAAGTCTCCTCTATAAATCAACACCTAAAGAAATAAGATTAATTATGATCGATCCGAAAATGCTGGAATTATCTGTCTATGCAGGCATTCCACATTTGCTTTGTCCTGTGGTCACAGATATGANGGCAGCTGCNAATGCTCTCCGCTGGTGTGTGATGGAGATGGACAGACGGTATAGGTTGATGGCAAGTTTTAAGGTCAGAAATTTAAACGGTCTAAATAAAAAGATCAGTGAATCAATTGAGGCAGGCAGCCCTGTCACAGATCCGTTGTTTGATCTTGAAACAAAGATACAATCTGGAGAGAATCCAGTCGCCCCTGATTTGGAACCCTTGCCAAAGATTGTTGTCATCATTGATGAATTGGCAGACATGATGTTGACAGTTGGTAAGAAGGTAGAGCACCTCATCACAAGATTAGCCGCCAAAGCAAGAGCATCAGGAATTTACATGATTATTGCAACCCAGCGACCCTCTGTCGATGTTATTACTGGACTGATCAAAGCCAATATACCGTGTAGAATTGCTTATCAGTGTTCGGCCAAGGTAGACTCTAGAACCATCTTGGATCAAATGGGCGCGGAAAGTTTACTCGGTAATGGCGATATGTTGTTTATTCAACCAGGGACCTCCATGCCNATAAGGATNCATGGAGCTTTCGTTTCAGATGAAGAAGTCCGACGGGTTTCAGANAATTTACAATCCAGTTCGGAACCAATCTTTATAGACGAGGTCACATCCGGAGAAATTGATGGCATCCCGTGGGTTGATTCCAAAGGAGTGACCGGTGGCTCAAAAGATAGCGAATCAGATCCTTTGTATGATGAAGCTGTTAAATTGATTACTGAATCCAGAAATGCATCCATTTCATCCGTTCAAAGAAGACTTAGAATAGGTTATAACAGAGCTGCAAGACTTGTGGAGCACATGGAGGACGTGGGTATCGTCGGCCCCCTTGAATCAAATGGTAAAAGGGAAGTTTTAGCACCACCACCACCTGAAGCTTAAGCCAAAATGCTAAAACTAAAGGAGTGTGGCTGCATTGTGGCAATCCTTATTAGTTTACTGGCTTTTAATCTTAGTTATTCCACTGAAGGGCCTTCGTTAAATATCAATGAATATTTGAATGAAATTCATTCACTTCAAGCGAGTTTCAAGCAATCCATTTACAGTCCTGCAAACGATGTCATTGATTACACTGAAGGTTCTGTTCTTCTTAAAAAGCCAGGTAATATAATGTGGCAATTTACAGTCCCCAGCCTCAAGAGAATCATTGTCCGCAACCAAAAAATTTCAACTTACGACGCCAATTTAAATCAGGTAGTCATAGTTCCATTTTCAGATCGATACCAATCATCACTCGCCAATATTTTACTTAAAAATGACAGCCTGATGAGCTACTACCAGATTAGTTCAGAAACATCCAACAACAATATCTATTCGGTTTTTCTGGTTCAGAAAGAGAGCAATAATCTCTTTACAAAAATGAAAATTACTGTTGTTGAAATGTTGTTAACTGAAATAAAANTATGGGATGCTAGTGGCCAATCTATAGCTATTGTTTTCGATGATGTCATTCTAAATGCCCCATTGTCTGACTCGTCTTTTGAAATCCCCGTACCCAAGGGAACCGATGTTTTTGATCAAACATCATGAATTTCATGAGTGATAAAACTAATTTCTATTTTCAAATAATCGGATCTTTTTCAGTTGTAGTGCTTTTAACATACTTGCATTTCATACCAGCACCTTCAATGGATCTGATAAACCTGAATCAAGTTGACAAGTTGGCCCATGTTTTAATGTTTTTTCTTACCATGATGTGGTTTATGTATGTCACTCCTAAGCCCCATCAGCTGTTAGTTGGTGTTTCTTTGATTTTATTTGGTTTGGTACTTGAATACATTCAGATGAACTTTTTACCTGACCGTACATTTGAATGGCTTGACTGGATAGCTGACGGAATCGGCGTGGTACTTAGTTTTTTTATAGTTCCGGNTCTAACAGACAAATTTTTTGATAGTTCTGTCTAATTTTTAGATAATTTTATAGACTTTCAATGTATATATGCTAGATCCAAAAAGAATAAGAGACGACAGGAATTACGTTGCTAAAAATTTGGCTCGTCGTGGCATGAAGTTTAATCTTGATGAAGTTATTGAACTTGATTCTCAGAGAAGGAAACTGCAATCTCAACTAGACAATTTACGCAGTGAAAAAAACAGGGCTTCTAGAGAGATTGGTCTAGCAAAATCTGAGGCTGCAGCATTATCAGAGTCAAAATCTAGAATGCGTGAACTAAATCAAGATTTAAAAAATTACGAAAAAAAATTAAACAAACTGTCTTCTCAACTCAATGCATTTTATTTGGATTTTCCCAATTTACTTCACGATTCAGTGCCGGACGGAGCCGATGAATCAATGAATCAAGAAATACGTGTTTGGGGTGAACCTAGGGTATTCGATTTTAAAGTCGAGGATCATGTAAAACTGGGGCAAGATCTAGGTTTGTTTGATTTTGAAACGGCGGCAAAAATATCTGGGTCACGTTTTGCTGTTTTTAAAGATGATTTTGCTAGGCTTCACCGGGCCTTGATTCAATTCATGCTTGATGTCCACACGCAAGAAAATCATTACACCGAGTATTATGTCCCAAGTCTTGTAAAAAGCAGATCTCTTGAAGGGACAGGGAATTTGCCCAAGTTTGCAGATGATCTTTTTAAGATAGATAGCGACGATGATTTTTATTTAATCCCTACCGCTGAGGTTCCATTGACAAATCTTGTTCGAGATACGATTTTACAATCCGACGAACTGCCAAAAAAATTTATTGCTCACACACCCTGTTATCGTTCTGAAGCTGGCTCTTATGGTAAGGATACCCGAGGCATGATACGGCAACACCAGTTTGAAAAAGTCGAATTGGTTCACATTGTTAAACCCGAAGAGTCCTACGACGCTTTAGAAGAATTAACACAGAATGCAGAATCTATTTTGATTAAGTTGGGCCTTCCATATCGAGTAGTGTTGCTTTGCTCCGGGGACAGCAGTTTTGCAGCTGCAAAAACCTACGATATTGAGGTCTGGTTGCCATCCCAGGATCGATACAGAGAAATATCTTCTTGCAGTAATTGTGAAGCATTTCAGGCGAGAAGAATGAAGGCAAGATGGAAAAATGAGCAAACAGGTCAAAACGAGTTTGTCCACACACTCAATGGATCAGGACTAGCGGTTGGTAGGACTTTGGTTGCTATTCTTGAAAACTATCAGCAAAAAGATGGAACAATTACCATACCTGAAGTACTTTGGCCCTATGTAGGGAATCAGCAAGTGATAGGGTAATATTACTTAGACTTTTCTTTCGACTCTGGCGACCAATCCTTTATGTGTATATCTCTTTGGGGAAAAGGGATAATGATGTGGTTTTTTTGAAACTCTTCATCGATCTTAAAATTGAGTTCACTGACAACATCGTATCGTTTTTTGATATCAAAAATTCGAACCCTTAGCTCAAATTCAAGGGCACTTTCACCAAAACCCATGAACAATGCTTTTGGAGGTGAGACTCTGCCATCGGTTATAACACTCTTATTTTCGTGACTTACGGTTTCCAGGATATCCTTTACTTTATTAATGTCACTGCCATAGGCAACACCAACTCTAATTCTGAGTCTTCCATAGGGATTATGCAGTACCCAGTTGGTTACACGCCCAGAAATCAATTCAGAATTTGGAACCAACATATCTTGATTGTCTAATGTTTCAATTTCAGTGGCACGTATGCTTATTTTTTTAACAAAGCCCTCGACATCACCAACGGTTACAAAATCTCCAGCTTTGATCGGTCGTTCAAATAAAAGGATGATTCCTGAAACAAAATTATTTGCTATCGATTGCAGTCCGAATCCAATTCCCACAGAGAGTGCACCAGCGACTACAGCTAAACCGGTTATGTTAATACCTGCTATCGATAAACCGATCAGTAAAGAGATCGTAAAACCCGTGTAACCNACAATTGTTACCAAAGCATCTCTGGCCCCTCTATCGCTAGAAATAATCTGTCTGAGCCACCGTTTATCAATCCATCTTTTGATCCACCCGGTAAAGGCCAATAGAACTGTGAAAGCTATGATCCCTCCAACAATATTTGTCGGTACGATGCGTATCCCACCTATGGGAATCCCATCCCTTGCGTAGGAAGACAAAGTTCCCAAAATGGTCCCCGTCGGGTCCCAAATATTAAAAATGATTACCAGAAAACCGATCCAAAATAGAGCATCAAAAAAAAGCTGATAAATTCCAAGTCTAGATTTACCAAGGTCTCTGGTAATATTTAAGAAGCCTCTTATTTTAATCCCAACTATATGCGTTGAGGCGTTAATCCAATTCCTTGTATTCACGCTAAGAGTCAAAAGAGACCACAGGGCATAACTAGCAAGGAGAGTGATCATAAAACCACCTAAAACAAAACTGGCTAGATTATGAAAACCTGATAGTTCGGCTAGGAAACTGATAGTCAATGCAGAATAGCCTACCAAACTTAAAATTCTAGGTTGACCATTGACGAAGAACGCTTTTGAGAATGCATTCAATACCAGGATCAGAGCTACTATTAATACCCCAACTATCGCAATCCTCATCAGTGACTGTTCTGCAGCGGCTGGACTGGTGACGGTGCTGGTCAACCAGTCAGGGCCGAAAACAATGTAGCTAATAATAAGGATCAACGTGAAAAACCTCATTCTTTGTCTAAGGGATCGAGAATCTTCTTCATTGAAACCGTCTTTAATACCCATAGGTGAGAGTGATCCGGTAGCGAAGTTGATGAAAACATGGAATAAAGATGCAATAAACGGACTNAATGCCAATCTAATAATCAGTGATTCNGAGGTCNCTACTGACAGGGCAAGGCTGATGGCAATGGCAATACCTAAAGANCCGANAATCAAAGGTGCTTGGACTCGGCCAAAGGGTTTAAAAACTTTTCTTAGGTCTAAAATTAATTGGCGATCGAACTGCTTAAAAAACTCAGTGTATTGAATTTTCTTAATTTGTCCGCCTAACAAAAAACCAAAGCCAAATCCCACGATTAAAAGCAGGGACAGCACCAATAAAGTTTCTTGGTTAATTCTCTTAATGGTCTCATCAAATAACAAACTGGGTAACAGAGTGATTTGTTCAGGTATCGTTGCGATAGCCCGAATGATATGAACACCCTTTTTGCTTAAAAATTCTGTTGTGAAATCATTAAGTAATTTGTTACTGACATCGATTATCCGTGTTGATCTGACAACAGATAGGTAGCAGTTTTTAAGCTTTGCATCAACCTGTCCTCGTAAGTTTCTTGCGGTTGTAAGACGATCGTAGATCTCAATATCGACTTCGGGTTTAATTTGCTCTAAGGCTTCGACTTCAAGACTAAGAGTTGCAACCTGCGGTTCAATCTCACTGACACATTCCAATGATCCAGCTCTCAAGCTCAGTGCTGTTTCTCTGATGTCCTTGATCTCTCTCTCATTCAAGGTTTGATTGTCCACTTGATTTTGTAAAATCGAGAGCTGAACAATGACCTCGTTAACCTCAAACTCTGCAGCAGATAACTGATTTGAACCTAAGAAAAATAAACTGAGCAAGATGCCATAATAGAAAACCATGGACTTGTTTTTTTGAAGAAGAAACATTCCTGCCATCTATATTTGTATTGATTTTAAAAACCGTTGAGAGCAGTCTAACATGCTATCAAATCACGCAGCAAAAATATCGCATGCTATGCAATAGGGAGCTAATTGCAAAGGAATAAACCATGAGAAATTGCTATACTGCCAAAGAACTGCAGGGCTGTATTTAGTTCTCATTGCATCAGCAGCTTACCTTTTTTACAATACGGGTATGGATATGAAAGAATTTTTTAAGACAGCGGGCTTATTGTTATCTTGCATAATTTTAGCAAGATTTATAATGCCTGCAAACTACACTCCCTTGATTGCAATGGCTGTTTTTATGCCGTTTGTAACTGACAATAAAAATCTACAATTATTACTGCCGGTAAGTTTATTGCTTATTACGGATCTGCTGCTTGGGTTCTATGGCACTACAATGCTGTTTGTATACGGCACCATGATTTTAATCGGTCTTTTATCAAGGTATTTACATAAAGACAATGTAAAAAGACTCATGGTGAATTCTTTGTTAAGTGTTGTTTTATGGCACGCAATTGTAAATTTTGGTGTATATCTAAGCGGCTTAGGCAATGTGTCTTTAGCTCAAACATATTTGTTAGCAATACCTTTTGACCTCAGATTGCTTACTAGCACATTGCTGTTTTCAGTTATGTTTTATGGAATTAGGCACCTGGTTAAAGAATCAACCTACCTTAGTAATAAAAGCACTAGCTAAGCAGTAAAATTTTTTCTCTGGTGCTTTATTCAAGATCACTAATAATTCTAAAAGCCATTCCTCTTACAAGAAGAAACTAAAACGGCTTTATACTCTCACCCAATAGCTTGCCGTAGGTGATCGCTGGAGTTACTCCCATCCCATTCACATATGAGTTACCTGAGGTTGCACCGAAACCGATAACTTCACCAATTGCATAGAGATTCTTTATTGGTTCCCCACCTGGTTTAATGACTTCAAAGTTCTCATTTATCCCCAATCCAGCAAAAGAGACGAGACTCCATCCTTGCATTCTGATTGAGTAAAAAGGTGGTTGCTTTATCGGCAGGGGTCGATGTTGTCTGCCGAAAGTATCTGAATTATTATCATTAAGATTATCATTGTATTCACGAATAGTTGATTCCAGATTGAGAGGATGTAGACCACTTTTGATAGCCAATTCTCTAATGCTGTCATGCTTCTTAAACATTTTTTGTTTCTCTGATTCGTTCACAATTCTTTCATTTGGCCAATTGTAGATTAACTGAGGCATCTGACCGAGCATGTTTTGATCTAAAATAGCCCAATGACGATGTCCTGGTTGTTCCTTAATAACGTGCTCCATATGATCAATGCTTTCATGATCTTCTTGAACAAATCGATTCCCTTCAGAGTTGACTAGGATTTCCCAGGGCAATCTCTCGATTGAGTTTTTAACTATAGCAAACATGGGGGAGGGGTATTTCTCATCAGCTAGAATCATTCCGTATAAAGGTGAATATTTCTCTCCTCCTCTAAGATAACCTCCCACTGATTGTCCTAAGAGCAGGCCCATACCCTGACTCTGTGGGTATGCGATTTGACAGTAGAGCGGAACATTATGCAATTCTTCATATAGTTGAGGGTTTGAAGCGCATCCACCCGAGGCAAGAATAATTTTTCGACCCTTGTATTCCATGGTTTTGCCTTCTTTGTTCTCAACCACAACCCCATTGANATCTCCATTTGATGATTGCATGAGATCGATAGCACTGGTTTCCAGTAAAATCGTGATATTTCCTTTTTTAGTTTCCTGCTCAACCATTGGTCTCAAGACATTTAAAATAGAAATTCCACCCATAGGACCTTGTTGGTATCTTGCTACTTTGAAGGGGTCATGCGCTATCTTCTTGACTGGGTGATGATTAAAAATACTGTATCCATTGCGTTCCAGCCAATTGATNGTAGTCCCTGCATGATCGACAAGAATCCGAGTCAATGCTGGATCAGAAGTATTGTGATTGATTCTCATAATGTCATCGTAATGTTGATCTGGACTATCTTTTATTCCCTTTCGTTGTTGAAAGATNGTGCCAGCTCCAGCAATTTGTCCTGTTGATAAAAACAAAGTGCCTCCAATAATAGGAGCTTTTTCTATGATGAGAACTTTAAGTCCTCTTTGAGCAGCAAAGATAGCTGCCGGAAGGCCTGCAGTTCCTCCACCAATGACTATTACATCCCAATGTTGATTCCCTAATGCCAGACGCGTTGATAAAGGGAACGAACTCAATGCGAGTAATTTCCCCGAATTGATCAAAAATTCCCTTTTGGTCAATTTTATTTTTTCATAAAACATTATTCATATCATCGATTTACATAATAACTTATATTCTTTTACAAATTTTTCAAATCTTCAATATTCAATTGTCATTAGAAATTGGATCAAACTGGGTTGTTGATTAGAGAAAGCTGGGGTAAAGTTTGAGTATGAAAAAATTAACTCTGGTCGTGGGTCTCTTGCTGATATTAAGCAGTCATGCCATTTCCTCCCAACAATTGTTTAGCTCTCTGCCAGGTATACAAGACTCCACAATTCCTAGTGTAACTGTCCAAGGTCACGGGTCTATGACAATGCCACCAGATCAAGCTGCATTAAGATTTTCAATCAGCGATAAAGGAAGGAGTTTAGACTTGATTAAGAATAATGTTGGCAACATTACTTCCAGATTCCTAGAATTTGCAGAAAATCTGGGTATCAAAAAACAGAATCTAAGAACTACGAACATCAATATTTTCCAGAATATACTTACGTTCCGAAGACAGGTAAACGTATTTTTGATGGTTATAGAATTAATAGGGACATAACAGTTAATCTACAGAATTTAACTTTGCTTGGACAACTGATTGAGGGAGCAATTAATCTGGGTGTGAACAATATTAACCCACCAATGTTCAGCTCAAAAAATGCGTCTGGGGTTAACATTAAGTTGCACACTTTGGCCATGGAAGATGCAANAAATAAAGCCATTGCATTAGCCACATCTGTTAATGCAACTATTGGGAGGGCAATCGATGCNAATGCGGTACCAATTTCTTTTCAACCGNGGCCGACTGAAATGAGAATGCNAAGTGNTGATCAAGCGATAATGAATGAGCAAAATTACGAAGTTGGAGAAATCACCCACCANCTTTCCATAATCGCAACTTTTGAATTGATTTACTGATCGCCGAAACCCCTATACTATATACANATTACAGATATAGGAGAGGTGGCTGAGTGGTCGAAAGCGGCGGTTTCGAAAGCCGTTGACGGGTAAACCCCGTCCGGGGGTTCGAATCCCTCCCTCTCCGCCACTAATTTAGGTAAAAAACATGCAAGAAAAATTTCCCTACGAAGCGCCCATAGTGGTTGTAACTGAGGATATGTGTGATCTCAACGGACATATGAACGTTGCCTATTATTTACAAGCATTTGATATATATTCTCGACCAATGTTTGAGGAAATGGGATTTACCAAAGAGCACTTTCAAAATGGATATTCAAGCTTTGCTGTTGAAGACAGTCTACGTTACCTAAAAGAATTTTTGCTTGGTGAGAAAATTTATCCTAGGTTTCGCATTGAAAATTTTAATAGAAAGTTGATCCACATTGTCGGGATCCTGCTGAATGAAGAAGGGCAACTATCATCAATCTCAGAAACCATCATTGTTCATGTCGATATGAAAGCCAGAAAAACTGTCGAAATGCCCAAAGAATTCCTTGCCAAGTTACAAACTATAAAGGAGAAACATCACCAAGCAGGCAAAATAGATTTTGACTTGAGGCTCAAAATCAGACCAAGATAATCATTATGAAAAATACAGTCCTAACCTTAAGCGCAACAATTTTTGCTTTAGTTTCTGTTGCTCATTTTGCCAGGTTCTTTTTGAAGGCAGATCTTAGTATTTTTGGTTACCAGCTTCCTCTCTTAGCCTCCTTGCTGGCAGGCACTTTAACTGCAGTGTTGGCAATACTACTAGTCAGATTAAGAAATTAATGGAACAATTCCCCCGTCCTAGTGATCAATTATGCAAAGATCTTTTTGAGATCTCACACCCGTTCCTCAAAAATCATGCCCAAGAACTAAAAATTAAAGATATACGCAAAGATTTCTTTCAGGAAACGGTTACTCCTCTAGGGGTTTATTTCAATCTTTTGCCTCAGCAAGAAAGACCTTATTTAATCTGTTTTACCGGTGGTCAAGGTTCAGGGAAGACCACCTTGTCTAATTTTCTCCAGCTCTTCCTTCGAAAAGCTTGTGGAAGAAGTTCCATCGGTTTCTCGATTGATGATATCTATAAAACCAAAGAAGACAGAAAGAGACTTGCAAATAATGTTCATCCTCTTTGCAGGGTGAGGGGAGTTCCAGGAACGCACGATATCCAGATGGGATTGGAAACACTTGACGCACTCTTTGCTGCAGGACCGTCAACTTTGACCCCCATTCCAGCTTTTTCCAAACTTTTGGGTCAATGCAAACCAAAATCGACATGGCAAGTATTTAAAGGCAGGCCGGATTACATTTTCTTTGATGCTTGGTGTGGTGGAGCAAAGCCGTTATCTGAGAAAGATTGGAAACCACCAATGAACGCTCTTGAATTAGAAGAAGATCCAGAGGGTATCTGGTCGAAGTGGAGCAACAAAGAATTAGCTGGTGATTATCAAAGGCTGTTTGATCGATTTGATTTGTTGGTCGTTATCAAAGTACCCAACATGGATCATATTTACCAGAGCAGATGGCTCCAAGAACAAACATTGGCTAAAACTCTCACTGATCCTGAGTTGCAAAAGAAGATTATGACTCGTGAAGAAGTTGATCGTTTTGTGATGCACTATGAGCGCTTAACCCACTATGTACAGGAGGAAGTCCCAGCTTTCGCAGACATTGTTATTGAAAGGGATGATAGATTTAATTATTATTTTTCAAAAGTTCCTTAAACATAGAGATTAAACGGGATTTTGCAAAGAGTATAATAAATCTGTAAATCCCTATAATATAAGGGTTTTAAAGAAATAGGAGAGGTGGCAGAGCGGTCGAATGCGGCGGTCTTGAAAACCGTTGACGGGTAATCCTCGTCCGGGGGTTCGAATCCCTCCCTCTCCGCCATTAATTAGGTTAGTTATTATGTTTACTATGCGTGTTTATCCAGTAATAAGCTTAATTCTATTGTTCGCTTGCAGTTCATTACCCGCTGAACAGATATATATTTCTCCCGAAAAAAACATTCAAGAAAAACTTCAGGAAACATTGATACTTGCCCAACCTGGGGATGAGATTATTTTAGCCGCAGGGATTTACGAATTTACGGACGGCCTCTCACTTGATGTAGACAACATCAGACTTTCCGGCGCAGGCCATGAAAAAACAATACTAAACTTTAAAGGTCAAATAACTGGCGCCCAAGGACTCCTAATCACTTCTGACAATGTGGTACTTAAAGATTTTGCAATTGAGGACACCAAAGGGGATGGCATCAAGGTTAAGGGTGCTGATGGGATTTATTTTCTAAATATCAGAACCGAATGGACAGGAGGGCCCAAGGCAACCAATGGTGCTTACGGTATTTATCCCGTTGAATCCAAGAATGTTTTGATTGATGGATGCATTGCCATAGGAGCATCGGATGCAGGCATTTATGTTGGCCAATCAGAAAACATCATTGTCAGGAACAGTCGTGTTGAATACAACGTTGCTGGTATTGAGATAGAGAACTCCATCCATGCAGATGTCTACAACAATTTAGCTACCCACAACACCGGAGGAATTCTTATTTTTGATCTTCCTTATTTACCCAAGCAAGGAGGGCACACAATACGAGTTTTTGGCAATCAGTCGATACAAAATGACACGCCCAATTTTGCCCCTGAAGGCAACATTGTAGGTGATGTACCAATGGGTTCGGGTGTGATCGTTTTGGCAAGTGAGAACGTCGAAATTTTTAACAATGTAATCGGGGATAATGCGACAGTTAATCTGGCAGTTGTTGCAGGTGAGGATTCAGACGACCCAAATTACCGGAAATTCCCAAAAAGAATCCAAATTCATGACAATCAATTTGGACCCGGTGGATACAAACCAGATCAACGTGGAAATTTAGGACCTATTCTGGTTGAGATTGCATCAACAAATGTTCCAGACATCATATGGGATGGAGTNATGCCATTTTGGCAGTACTTGTTTGGTCAACCGACTGATGAGAAATTGGTGATAGACAGTAATGGCGATGCAACCTTTCTCAATCTGGATGCGTTTTGGTATGTTGTCTTTCCTTATTTTCATCAACCGGAAACAGATATTGACACTTTTTCTGGCAATGTAAGGCCGTTACCTGCAGTCACATTAGCTTTTCCNAAGTAGAAAATGAGGGCTAAAAAGAGCATATTGTGGTTAGTAATCGCAGCATTNTTTNTGTTCTCAAATACACAGGCAAATGTGAACGATGAGGCAATTCTTTCTGAAGATTTTCCAATCAAGCTCTCAACGTATGGGTTTTTTGATAACTTAGGGGAGCAAAGNCCGAAATCTGAGGTACTTCCATACAGCTTGATCACCGTTTTGTTTTCTGATTATGCAGATAAAGATCGATTTGTGTATGTCCCGGTAGAGAAAACAGNAAACTATGTTGAGAACTCCGTTTTTCANTTCCCGGTGGGAACTGCTTTGATTAAAACTTTTTCTTACAGCAAAAGAATCAACGATTCAGATGTTGGAAAAGAATTAATTGAGACGCGATTATTACTCAGAAAACATGATCGTTGGGAAACCTTGGCNTATGTCTGGAATGAGGACCAAACCGAAGCCTATCTTAAAGTCGCCGGCAAGACTGTCAACACTAGGTTTACTGATACAACAGGGAAAATTAGACCCGTTCGCTATCGGGTACCCAACAAGAATCAATGCAAAGAATGTCATGCCAGTGGCGATAGCATTGTTCCAATAGGGCCTAAGCCGAGAAATTTAAATATGGATTTTGATTACCCAAACCAAACCATGAACCAGTTGGTTAAATGGTCGCAGATGGGTATTATTGACAATTACCCCCAAACAGTGAAACCTGTTGCTGATTTTACTGACCCCTCAAAAGATATCGAAGCAAGAGCAAGGGCCTATCTGGCTATTAACTGCGGCCATTGTCATTCGCCAAAAGGATCTGCAAGTTCAACCGGTCTGTATTTAAACTACGGCGAGCAGAGACCCAAGCAATTGGGAATATTAAAACCTCCAGTTGCAGCAGGGCGTGGGAGTGGGGGTTTGAACTATTCTATCGTTCCAGGCAATCCGGACGCGTCTATTTTACTGTTTAGAATGATTTCAGACGATCCTGCCGTTATGATGCCAGAATCAGGTAGATCCTTGATTCACCAAGAAGCAGTAAGATTGATTCACGATTGGATTAAGGCGATGGAGGATGAGGTAAGGTGAGCAGCGGAGAAAAAAAACCAAAGGTTAGGAAGCAAATACCACCTCATGCCATAACCAAAACTCATAAGAACAAGAAAAAGTACAGCAGAAAAGAAAAAAGAAAAAGCATGGCTGAACCGACATGATCAAACTCGAACATGCCAACATTTCGGCCACGGATGCCGAAGCAATGACCCGATTCATCACCTCCGCCTTTCCAGACTTCCACGTCCGCGGCGAAGGCTTAGATAGTTACGGGCGACCTTGGCGTCATGTCGGGAATGACGAGTTTTACATCGCGATTCAAACCGTACCGACCAAGCTTGAGCGTAAGCCCTATGGTAACGACACAGGACTGAATCATCTGGGCTGGGAGGTGGACGACGTTACCACATTGGAGGCGAACATGCGTGCAGCTGGCTACGAGCCGAATCTGAAGGCAAACGAGCACCCTGCCCGGAAGCGCGTGTATTTCTATGACCCCGATGGCAACGATTGGGAGTTCGTCGAGTACACCACCAGTGATGTTCACGAGCGCAACGATTATTCTGACGCGCACAAGTGACGACTGTTAGAAATATCCATCCATTACACATCGTAATCGTCTTTTTGGTTCTGATGTTCATGGCTTCAGACTCTGTAAAATCCCAGTCCGAAGAAACACAAACCCAGCTGATACTGCTGGGAACCGGCACTCCCAATGCGGATCCGGAACGGTCAGGCCCTTCACTAGCAATTGTGGTTGGCAGTAATTCCTACATTGTTGATTTTGGTCCTGGCGTGGTGCGGAGGGCATCCGCACTCTCAAAACAGTGGGGAGGTAAAATTGAAGCATTGAATGCCAATAACTTAAAGCTTGCTTTCCTGACACATCTTCATTCTGATCATACCGCAGGCTATGCTGACCTTATTCTTACACCGTGGGTTCTTGGGCGAAACATCCCGTTAGAGGTTTATGGCCCAAAAGGGTTAACTCAAATGACAGAAGACCTTCTTGAAGCTTATCGAAGCGATATCAGCTATCGCTTGGATGGATTGGAGCCCGCCAATGCCTTGGGGTGGCAAGTGAATACGCATGAAATTACTGAGGGTGTTGTTTTCCAGGACGATTTGATTGAAGTAACCGCTTTCAAAATAAACCACGGTTCTTGGGACAATGCGTTCGGCTATAGGTTTGTGACCCCAGATAAAACGATTGTAATATCCGGTGACACAAGGCCAAGTCAGAATTTGATCCGTTACAGCGAAGGAGCAGATATCCTTGTCCATGAGGTCTATTCACAAGCTGGTTTTGATAAGAAAACCGAGGTCTGGAAGAAGTACCATGCATCACACCACACTTCGACTTTTGAATTGGGGGAGATTGCTAAAAAAACCAAACCCGGTTTATTGGTTTTGCATCATATACTTTTTTGGGGTGCTACCGAGGAAGAGTTATTGGATGAAATATCACAGATCTATGATGGACTAGTTTCCGTTGGATCGGATATGATGATTTATTAATAGCGAGTAATAAAGTGACAGAATTGCATCAAAATAAAACCGTCCTGATTACCGGTGCCTCCGCCGGGATAGGTAGGGCTTTCGCAGATGTTTGGGCTGAGGCCGGGTTTAATCTTGTCTTAACAGCACGAAGAGAGGCGAGGCTCTTGGAAATTGCAAACGAATTAAAAGCACATGATGGAATCAAAGTCTATACATTGCCAATGGACTTAACTGATCCAGAAGCAGCCCCTAAAATACATCAATACTGTCTTGACAAAGAAATTCATATAGATGCTTTGGTCAATAACGCAGGTTACGGCCCCCGTGGAAAATTTGAGGAAATGAACTGGGATTTGCATCAGGATTTTTTACAAGTTATGGTCAGCGTAGTGGTTCAACTGACCCATTTATTTTTGCCAGGGATGATCCAAAATAATTACGGTAGAATCATCAATCTTGCTTCTCTAGCCCCACTTATTCCCTCGCCGGTTATGGCAGGTTTGTACAGCCCGGTTAAAATTTTTCAGATCAAGTTTTCGGAAAGTATCCATGGTCAATATCAGGATAGAGGGATTTATTGCTCAGCTGTTTGCCCAGGATTAACCCGTTCTGAATTTCATGAAGCAGCTGGGATGCACGAGGTGAAGAATGCACCAAAATGGATGTGGATGGAAGCCAGAACAGTTGCTGAACAAGGGTTTGAAGCGGTTATGAAAGGAAAAGGGTTTATCATTAATGGCTCTATAAATAAATTTTTTGCTGTATTATCTAAAGTAATCCCCAAAAGGGTCACCAGGTCAATTGCCCTCTATTTATCCAAAAGGAGTTATTAAGAATGCGATCAATTGAGATAATTTTTGTTGTTTTTTTTACGGTAGTTTTAAATTCAATATCCGTTGTTAACAGCCAAGAGGGTGGAGGAGTAGCATTTGAAGCACCTCCAGGGCAATCATCAATCCAAGCAGAGGAACTGCCTATGGGTCTGATTGAAGACTACGAAGACGATACTTTGGTCGATAAAAAATATTTAGATAAGGCTCAAAAAAAGCAGCTTGATTTTAATATTGTAGGCAAAGCGAGAGTCATTGATGGCGACACAATTACGATTAATAATGTCAAGATCAGGTTTAGCGGCATTGATGCGCCGGAGAAAAACTACTATGGTCAAACTCAGTTTTGCAAAGGACCCAAAGGCGTGTGGGCTTGCGGTAAAAAAG
>JGI26063J44948_1000091_pt1 | contig 19922 bp, 17 predicted proteins | sample MarorgKNORR_S2LV_4_FD_44948 | JGI IMG/M metagenome (IMG submission 44948) | reverse complement strand
CTGTAAATATTTTGAATTCCAAATTGTATCAGGATTAAAAACTAAAAAATCATTTTCATTNGAGTTTTCAACTAAATTTAATATACCACCTCCTGTATCTAGAATTTTATCACCATCATTAATAACCTCTATATTTAGATCAAAATCTTTTTTTAAAATAAAATTCTCTATTTTATTTTTTAAATAGAAAGTATTGATTTTAATTTTTTTTATATTTAATTTTTTTATTAAATTAATTGTATTTTCTAATAATGTAATATTATTTACTTCAATTAAGGGTTTTGGTTTTTTCAATGTTAAAGGATTTAGTCTTTTGCCATATCCGGCACATAAAATTAAAGCAGTATTAATTTTCATTTTAATTGCCTTATTTTTTTTGGAAAATATTTATCTAAAACAAATTTTAATTCTTTAAATTCGTTATTTTTATTAATTCTATATTCAATTAGTTTCCAAGCATGCGGTATTAACTTTAAATAATTATGTTTTTTATCCCTAATTGATAATCGTGTAAAAATTCCAATAATTTTAAGATTTCTTAAGATAGATAAAATTTCAAAATCATTTTTTAATTTATTTCTATCTACTTTTGTATTAGATCTAATAAACTCTAAAAATATTTTTTCTTTCAATTTATTAGTTGTTTTAAATCTGACATCATCTATCAAAGACGCAAGATCATAAGCCATATTTCCATACAATGCATCTTGAGCATCTATAACGGCAATATTTTTATTCACTTTCATTAAGTTTGAAACATGAAAATCTCTATGAACAAAAATACTATTTTTTAATTTTAAATTTAAAAGAAGTTTAATATAAATTTTGTTCAATTGCTTTTTTATTGTATTTACTTTATTTTTTGTAATTACTTTTGGAACATACCAATTAGTAAATAAATTTGCCTCATTCAAGATTATTTTATTTGAATAAAATGGTATTTTGTATTTGGTTTTTAAAAATGTTTTTATCTCTTTTGTTGTTATTTTTTGAATATTAATTAACAGTAAAATAATTTTTTTAAAAATATTTAACCTATTTTTTTTTACTTTTTTTAATTCATTATAAATTGAGGTATCTCCAAAATCATTTACCTCAATAAAATTATTATCGTAATATTGATTTAAAAGTTTAGGAGCAAGTATATTGTTTTTTAATAAAGTTTTATTTATCGCGTCGTAAATTAATAAATTTTTCTTTTTTTCTTTTTTAGAATAAACAAGAATTTTAGTCTGATTATTGCTTCTTTTCCTAAAAAATGTTCTAAATGAAGCATCTCCTTTAATTTTTTTCAAATTATGCTTATTTAAATTCATCTATTAATTCTTTTTTATAAGTGGAAGAAATGGTTAAACTTCTTTTATTGAAATTATCTTCATAATTAAATAATAAATATGTATTTTTTTTTGGTTTTTTTTCAATAATCTCTGGCCACTCAACAAAGGTGATGATACTAGAATAGTTTTCGAATAGTCCTATATTTTTTATTTCATTTGAATCTTTCAATTTAAATAAATCATAGTGATGAATAACTAAACCATTTATCTCATACTCGTTTAATATATTGAATGTAGGGCTAGGTACTTCAGTTTTAATTAAATTGTTTTTTATTTGTAAGTGATTGATCAAATATTTTATAAATGTTGTTTTTCCAACACCAATTTTTCCAAGCAGAAAAATTATATCTCCTTTTTTTAAATATTTTGAAAATTTTCTTGAAATTATTTCAGTTTTTTGTTCTGAGGAAATATCTATTTTGCTACTTTTAGTAGCGATATGCATCTGATTTAAATGGTCCTTGTTTTTTGACACCAATATATTCTGCCTGTTCATTTGTAAGTTCTGTCAATTTAGCGCCTACTTTTTTTAAATGTAGTCTTGCGACCTTTTCATCTAAATTTTTAGGTAAAACATAAACTTTATTTTCATATTTTTCAGAATCATTCCATAGTTCTATTTGTGCAATAACTTGGTTAGTGAAAGACGCACTCATTACAAAACTTGGATGTCCAGTTGCGCAGCCTAAGTTCACTAATCTACCTTCTGCAAGTAAAATAATTTTTTTTCCATTGTTAAGTTCTATTTCATGAACTTGCGGCTTGATTTCATTCCATTTATAGTTTTTAAGAGCATCAACTTGAATTTCATTATCAAAATGTCCGATATTACATAGTATTGCGTGATCTTTCATTTTTCTCATATGATCTGCTGTAACAATATCTTTGTTGCCAGTTGCAGTTACAACGATATCGGCTCTTTCTATTGCTTCGTCCATCAAAACTACTTCATAGCCCTCCATTGAAGCTTGCAGAGCACAGATTGGATCTGCTTCGGTGACCATTACTCTTGCACCATTTTGCCTCAATGAAGCAGCACTTCCTTTGCCTACATCTCCAAAACCTGCAACAATTGCAATTTTACCTGACATCATAACATCTGTGGCTCTTCTAATGCCATCTACCAAACTCTCCCGACAACCATATAGATTATCAAACTTTGATTTGGTTACAGAGTCATTCACATTTATAGCTGAAATTAAAAGTGTTTTTTCTTTTTCCATTTTTTTTAATGCTTTAATTCCTGTTGTAGTTTCCTCAGATACACCCTTAATATCTTTTAATAGATTTTTATATTCTTTATGCATTAGTGCTGTAAGATCACCACCATCATCAAGAAGCATATTTGGAATCCAATCCTTTTTGCCTTCAATAGTTTGTTTAATGCACCACCAGTATTCTTCTTCGGTTTCACCTTTCCAAGCAAAAACAGGAATGCCAGCTTTAGCAATTGCTGAAGCTGCATGATCTTGGGTAGAAAAAATATTGCACGAGGACCATCTAACTTCTGCGCCTAATTCTACCAAAGTTTCAATTAAAACTGCTGTTTGAATGGTCATATGCAAACATCCCAAAATTTTTGCACCTTTTAATGGCTTTTTATTACTATACTCTTCTCTCAAAGCCATAAGTCCTGGCATTTCAGTTTCTGCTATAGAAATTTCTTTTCTACCAAAGTCTGCTAATCGAATATCTTTAACTTTAAAGTCATCCATACAGTAGGCTTTCTACAACTAAATGTTGTTTTATCAACTTATTATTTTAGGAAAAGTAATTTCAATTTTAGCACCTTTTTGATCTGCATTATTTGACGCAAAAATTGAACCATTGTGTAACTCAACTAAGTTTTTTACTATATTTAAACCTAACCCTGAATGCTCCCCAAACATTTTAGGTCTATTACTGTAGAATCTTTTGAAAATTTTATNAGTATCTTTTTCTTTAAATCCTTCACCCTCATCAATGACTTTTAAAATAATATTTTCATCCTTATCTTTTGTTAGCACTACATCAATAGTTTGATTATCTTTACTAAAAGATATCGAATTATCTAATAAATTAGCAATTATTTGTTCAATTCTATTTTCAATTCCTAAAATAACGTAGCCTTTAGAGCTGTTTGTTTTTAATTCAATTTTGATTCCTCTTTTAGAATTATAAATACTGTTGAAATCGTCTACAACAGAGTTTGCAATTAGTTCTAAATCTATCTTTTTCATTTTTTCCTTGGTAATTGCAGCTTCATCTTTTAACATCTGAGAATAATCTGTTATTAATCTTTCAATTCTTCCTACATCTTCAGATACTATATTAACTAATTTATCTCTTTGAATTTTATCTTCTGTTTCTAAAATTATTTCTGATGCACCCTTGAGAGAAGCAAGAGGATTTCTAATTTCATGAACTAAATCAGTAGAAAAATTTTCAGCATTGTTAATTCTTTTATGAAGTTCATTTGTCATGTCATCTAATGAATTAGATAAAATTCCTAATTCATCGTTTCTATTTTTGATTGTTTGAATATTAAAAGTTTTTTTATTTTTTTCTTTTATTGATTTGGTGTAATTTACTAAAATTTTTATTGGTTTTAAAAAGTATCTATTTAATACATAAGAAAATATTAAAATTACTAAGGCAACAACAAAAGCTGTTCTAATTATAAAAACTTTCCTTTCATTAATTGCTACTTTAATATCATTTGCTTTTTCGGTTATGGCCAAAAAACCAATATTTTTTTCTCCATCATTAACATTTTTAATTGTAATTAATAAAAATTGTTCGTAACTTTCTTGTGTAAAAGTAAAAGGTTTTCCAAAATCTGAAGATTTAGAATAATTCATCAGTATATCACTTAAGGAAGCGGAATCTTCTTTTTTAGATTTTCCAATTTCTTTTTCTTTAGATTTTATATCATCGCTTAATATATCCATTTCAACTATTTCTAGTCTCTGAGAAAAAGACCTTGGATCAAGATCTAGTGTGTCAGTATCTCCAATTAAATTAAAATCACTATCAAAAATAAGCACTCTATCTAAATTTTGAAAAAGAAATCTTGTTGAAAATAAAAATTTTTTAATATCATCTTCATTAAACTGAATGCGCAACATTCTAATGTGCTCGATTGTATTATCAATAATCTGAATATGATTTGATGTTTTCTTATGAATTAAATTTGGTTGAATATCAATAAGATATACTATTGTTAAGCTGCCAAAAATAACAAATACTAACAAATTAATAAATAAAAATTTTTTAAGGATGGATAGATTTTTGATGAAACTACTTAACATTAATTAACATTCCAACGATAGCCACTCCCATATCTAGTTTCAATTGCGGAAAAGTTACTGTCGACTTTTTTAAATTTTTTTCTAATTCTTTTTACATGACTATCAATAGTCCTATCTTCTATATCTGTATCCTCTCTATAAGCTATATCCATTAATTGCGATCTTTCCTTTATAATACCTGGTCTTTTTGCCAATTCTTGAACTATCAAAAATTCGGTAGTTGTAAGTTTATCAGGTAAAGGTTGACTATCCCATTCACACTCTAATTGAGACGGATCCAATCTTAATTTTCCGTGAGCTATAATATTTTTTGAATCTTCTATATCATTAATATTTTTCTTTCTTAACTGAACTCTTATTCTTTCAATAAGAACTTTTATTGAAAATCCTCCTGATTTTTTTACAAAATCATCGGCTCCAAGTTTTAATCCAAGCAATTCATCTATTTCATCATCCTTCGATGTTAAAAAAATTACTGGTAGTGAAGTTTTTTTTCTAAGTTTCTTTAAAAGTTCTTCACCATCCATTTTGGGCATTTTAATATCGATTACCGCAAGATCTGGTGGAGTTCGAGCTAATCCAATTAAGGCGCTCTCACCATCTAAATAAGTTTGAACTTTAAACCCTTCTTTTTCTAAAGCGATACTAAGACTCGTTAAAATGTTTCTGTCATCATCAATTAATGCAATAGTTTGTTTCATAATGTTTACTTAAAAATACTAAATTGTTCTAATTTAGGCAATAGTTGTAGATTAATGTAAGTCGCCCCAATTATCACCGGCATTTATATCAACAGAAAGAGGTAGTGAAAATGAATGTAGATCACTATCTTTAACACTTGACATTTCATCCTTTATAATTTTTGAGTAATTATTTACCTCTTCTTCAATTACTTCAAATATTAACTCATCGTGTATTTGCAGTAAAATTTTACATTTTAATTTTTTTATTCCCTCAAATTTTCTATTAATTCGAATCATGGCTAATCTCATAATTTCGGAAGCAGATCCTTGAATAGGAGCATTAATCGCTGCTCTTTCTTGAAAGTTTCTTATATTAAAATTTTTATCATTAATTCCAGTTATATGTGTTCTTCTTCCAAAAATATTACTTACATAACCACTTTTTCTACAGAATTTAATTGTTGATTCCATATAATCTTTAATCTCAGGAAATTTTATAAAGTAAGATTTTAAAAAATCTTTAGCCTCAACATTTGAAACACCAATTTGTTTTGCTAATCCATACTGCGAAATACCATAAATTATTCCAAAATTTATTGTTTTAGCTTTTCTTCTCATATCTGAATCAACTTTTTTTATACTGACATTAAAAACTTGACTTGCAGTTAATGAATGAATGTCTTCATTGTTTTTGAAAGCTTTTTTAAGTTCTTTAACATCAGCTAAGTCAGCCAGTATTCTCATTTCTATTTGGTTATAATCTGCCGAAATTAATAAGAAATTTTCTTCAGCAATAAATGCTTTTCTAATGTCTTTGCCATCATCTGACTTAATTGGAATATTTTGCAAATTTGGATCACTTGATGCTAAACGTCCTGTGGTAGTTGCTGCTAGTAAAAATGATGTATGAACTCTTTTTGTCTTTAGATTTATATGTTCTATTAAAGAATCCGTGTATGTATTTTTAAGCTTTGTTACCTGCCTCCAAGCCAAAACTAATTTTGGCAATTTATGTCCTCTAAAAGCTAGATCTTCAAGAACAGTGGCGCTAGTTGCAAAACTTCCTTTTTTTGTTTTCTTGAGCGATGAAATTTTCATTTCATTATACATTACTTCACCCAATTGCTTAGTAGATCCTATTTTAAATTCTTTTTTTGAAATTTTAAAAATTTCATTCTCTAATAATTTAATTTTTTTATCGAATTTAACAGAGAGTGATTTTAAAAAATTTTTATCTAATTTTATGCCTTTGATCTCCATTAATGCCAAAATTTTAATTAATGGTTTTTCAAATATTTCATAAATGTTTGTTAATTTTTCAGATTTAAGATTATTTAAAAAAATTTTGTAGAGTCTAAATGTTATATCTGCATCTTCTGCAGCATAATCTTTAGCATTATTAATATTCACTTCACTAAAATTTATTTGTTTTTTTCCAGTTCCTGTTAAATCTTTAAATGAAATGGTTTTATGATGTAAATGAATTTCAGATAATGTATCCATGTTATGTCTATTTTTTCCTGCATCTAGCACATAAGACATCAGCATAGTATCTTCCATTGAGTTCATATCGATTCCACGGTGATATAAAACAATGTAGTCAAATTTAATATTTTGCCCAATTTTTTTTATGCTTGTATCTTCTAGGATTGGTTTTAGTATTTTAATAACGCTTATTTCCTGCAAATTATTTCCTTCAGCATGTCCAATTGGAACATAGCAAGCCTTACCAATCTTTGTTGAAAGTGAAATACCAACTAAATTTGCTTGGTGAGGATCTAAAGAACTTGTTTCTGTGTCAATTGCTATCTCTCCAAATTCTTCAGCTTCTTTTAACCAGCTATTTAAATCATCTTCTTCCTCTATCAATTCATAATTTTTTTTATTTATTTTAGAATAATTTTTATTTTTTACAGAACTATCTTTTTCTTTTAAAAAACTTACATCTCCATAAGTAGAAATTACTGAACTTAACAGTCTATTAAATTCCATTTCTCTTAGAAAATTATAAAGTTTTTCTTTGTCTATATTTTTTAATTCAAATTCAGTAATTTTTTTTTCAACTGGAACGTTTTTTTTAAGAGTAACTAGTTTTTTACTAATGATTGCCTTATCTTTATTTTCAAGGAGCATTTCTCTTCTTTTGTTTTGTTTTATTTCACCAGCCTTTTTTAATACATTTTCCAATGTTCCATATTGATTGATTAATTCTGCAGCTGTTTTTACACCAATACCAGGAACACCGGGAACATTATCGCTGCTATCTCCCGCTAAAGCTTGAACATCAACCACTTTTTCAGGAGAAACACCAAACTTTTTGTCTATATCTTCATTAGAAATAAATTTGTTTTTCATCGGATCATAAATTCGAATATTTTTTTTATATAACTGCATTAAATCTTTATCTGATGAAATAATTGTCACTTTTGCTCCTTCTTTTAAAACTTGTTCCGAGTAAGTAGCAATCAAATCGTCAGCTTCATAATTAATTAATTCAACTGAAGGTAAATTAAATGCTTCTACAGATTTTCTAATATATTTAAATTGAGGTACTAAATCTTCTGGAGTTTCAGATCTATTGGCTTTATAATCATAATAAATTTCGTTTCTAAAATTTTTTCTAGCATAGTCAAAAATTACTGCAAAATGTGTAGGCTTATCTTTATTACTGTTTGATTTTGAATCCTCGAGTAATTTAAATAACATATTACAGAACCCGCTTACTGCTCCAGTAGGCATACCATCGCTTTTTCTTGTAAGGGGTGGTAACGCATAATATGCTCTGAATATATAGCCCGAACCGTCAATTAGATAAAAATGATCATTTTTTTTTATTTTGCTCATACAAATAATGTTATCCTAATTTGAACGAATGTTGTAAATGTATAATTTACTATGAACCAAGAAAATGTTCTATCTGTTAAAAACTTAAACAAAATTTATTTAAAGAAGAGATCAAAGTCCGTTCATGCTTTAAAAAATTTAAACTTAGAAGTGAAAGAGGGAGAAATTTTTGGATTATTAGGACCGAACGGCGCTGGCAAAAGCACTTTCATAAATATTTTAGCGGGCACAACAATAAAAACTTCAGGAAATGTTAATGTATGGGGATTTAATCTTGATAAAAATCCTAGACAAGTAAGAGCTTCTATTGGAATTGTCCCACAAGAAGTAAATGTTGATCCTTTTTTTAGTCCAAGAAAATTATTGGAACTTCAAGCTGGGTTATATGGTATTAAAAAAAAAGATAGAATTACTGATACTATTTTAAAGTTAGTTTCGCTTGAAAATCAAGCAAATAGCTACACCAGAAGCTTATCTGGTGGAATGAAACGAAGACTTTTAGTAGCTAAAGCATTAGTGCATCAGCCACCCATAATAATTTTGGATGAACCTACTGCAGGAGTGGATGTCGAACTTAGGAGCAATTTGTGGAAAAACGTAAAATCATTAAATAAACAAGGTGTCACAATAATTTTAACAACTCATTATTTGTTAGAAGCTGAGGAAATGTGTGATCGAATTGGGATATTAAATAAAGGTAACTTAGTTGCATTAGATAGTACAAAAAATTTATTAAAAAGAATACAAACTAAAATTGTAACTTTCGTTGTTAATGGAAAGGTTAATATTGAGAATCAGTCTTTAAAATCATTAAATGTTATCGATAACCAACCAGGACAACTTATTGTTTCCTATGAAAAAAGCTTATTAAATATTGGGGAATTAATTAATTATATAAACAAACAAAATATAAAAATATCAGATATCTCAACTGATGATGGTAATTTAGAAGATGTTTTTGTGAGACTAACAAAAAACTAGATTATTTTTTTATTAATAGTAAAATAAATTTATGGAAATAGTCAAATCTTTGCAAAGTCAAAAAGTGCTGAAATCTATTTTAGTAGTATTAGTTGGCTCTATTCTATTAACAATTTCTGCAAAAATAAAAATTCCTTTTTACCCAGTTCCAATGACCATGCAAACTTTTGTTGTATTGTTTCTTGGTATAAGTTTTGGATACAAAATTGGGATTGCTACAGTTGGATTATATTTAATCGAAGGTATATTTGGTCTTCCAGTATTCTCTAATTCTCCAGAAAAAGGTGTTGGAATAGTTTACTTTACAGGTCCCACAATGGGATATTTAATTGGATTTCTATTAGCAACTTTTTTAGCTGGCTATTTAGATTTAAAAACAAACATTGTGTCTATTTTCTTAAAACTTATTTTGTCAGTTTCTGTAATTTATATTTTGGGTCTTATTTGGCTTGGAACATTGATCGGTTGGGATAAACCAATTTTTCAACTTGGAGCAGCTCCATTTTTACTAGCTGAATTATTTAAGATTCTAATCTTAACTTTATTAACAAAAAAAATAATTATCTTCAGAAAATTTATTTAGGAGATCTTTTAGAGAGAATTCTTTGAAGTGTTCTTCTGTGCATTTTTAATCTTCTCGCAGTTTCAGATACATTTCTATTACATAATTCAAAAACACGATGGATATGTTCCCATTTTACTCTATCAGCTGACATTGGATTTTCAGGAGGTTCCGCTTTTCTATTTGGATCAGCTAATAAAGCTTTCTCAACATCATCAGCGTCGGCAGGTTTAGCAAGATAGTCAATTGCACCTTGTTTTATAGCTGCAACTGCAGTTGATATGTTGCCATAGCCTGTTAGCATGATGATTCTGCTATTTGGGTTAGAGTTTTGAATTACTTTTACAATCTCTAGTCCATTTCCATCGTTAAGTCTCAAATCTACCACTGCAAATGTTGGTTTCTTTGTCTTAACTGTTTCGATACCTTTTTTTACACTTTCAGCTTGTGATACCTCAAAGCCTTTTTTTTCCATTGCTCTAGCCAATCTCTCTCTGAATGGATTGTCATCATCAACTATTAATAGAGATTTATCATTAAATTCACTTAATTTTTTTTGATTTGCTACTTCAACCATAAAATCTATATGGGGATAAATAGATTTAAATCAATATGATTATTTACTTTACATTAACTTGCATATCGCATAAATGCTGAATTTATATGAAACTTGCACAACACATGTGTAAGTTTTTTTTGTTAAATTTTTTTTGAGGAGCTAGAATGCAAAAATTTAAATCAGTTGATGAACTAATACATCAACTTAAACCAAAAAGTCCTGTTTACTGTATCAGGAGAGATTCCATAAATTTGGCATCAAAATTCTTTCAAAAAAAATTTCCTGGAAAGATTTTATACGCAATTAAAACTAACCCTCATCCTACCGTTTTAAAAACAATTATTAATAGTGGTATTGATAATTTTGATTTCGCTTCAATTAAAGAGTTGCAAGCAATTAAAGAAATGCATCCAAAAGCGAAATGTTTTTATATGAATACTGTAAAAAGTAGAGAAAACATTAAAGATGCTTATTATAATTATGGAATTAAGATATTTGCTTTAGACACAAAAGATGAATTAATTAAAATCATTGAGAGTACTAATCATGCAAAAGATCTAGAATTATTTGTTAGAGTTTCAGTTTCAAATGAACATGCTGAAATAGATTTATCAAAAAAATTTGGAGCAATAAGTGCTGAGGCAATTGGATTATTAAGATTAACCAAACAATATGCAAAAAAAATTGGTTTGTGTTTTCATGTTGGATCACAATGTATGCATCCAATTTCTTACGCTAAAGGAATTAGTGAAATTGGAAACATAATTAGAAAAACAAAAATTGTTCCTGACTGGATAAATGTTGGCGGAGGTTTTCCTTCAATTTATCCTGATTTAATTCCACAAAATTTAGAAAATTATTTTGAAGAAATTAAAAAAAGTCTAAAAAATTTAAAATTAAAAAAAATGCCAGAAATTATTTGTGAGCCAGGAAGAGCTCTAGTTGCTGAGAGTGGTTCAACTATAGTAAAAGTTGTTCTTAGAAAAAAACAAAAACTTTATATTAATGATGGTACTTACGGATCATTATTCGATGCAGGAGTACCAAATATAATATATCCTTCAAGATTAATTACTCTTGGAAGAATAATTTCAAAAAAAATGACATCATTTGATTTTTATGGTCCAACTTGTGATAGTATGGATTATATGAAAGGGCCATTTGTCTTACCTAATAATATTAAGGAAAATGATTATATAGAATTGGGTCAGCTTGGTGCTTATGGTCTCACTTTTAGAACTCAATTCAATGGTTTCTACTCAGATGAAATATATGAAGTGGAAGATAAGCCAATTATGACTATGTATGACAAAGGAACTAACAAAGAGTTTCTTGTTGCTTAGATGTCAGATAAAAAAAGTTCAGGTCACAATAGTAAAAAAGAATTCCTTAATAAACCAGTAGAACATATCGATATTACATCTTTTGATGCAAGAAAAATAATTTCCTCTATGGAAAAAATGTCTTTTGTATCTAGAGAAACTGCTAATGCATCAAAAATATTTAATGAGATGATNAAAGATAATGATTGTACAATTTTTTTAACACTTGCTGGTTCAACCTCTGCAGCAGGATGTATGAACGTTTATAGAGATTTAGTTAAATACAACATGGTAGATGCAATAATTGCAACCGGAGCATCAATTATTGATATGGATTTTTTTGAAGCACTAGGATTTAAGCATTATCAGGGTTCGCAATTTCAAGATGATANGGAATTAAGAAAGAATTATATCGATAGAATTTATGATACTTACATTGATGAAGATGAATTACAAACTTGTGATAAAACAATATGCGAAATAGCTGATGGTTTGGAACCAAAAAACTATACTTCTAGAGAATTTATTCATGAAATTGGAAAATATTTAAAGCAACATTCCATAAAGAAAGANTCATTAATTGAAACAGCATATGATAATGGTGTTCCAATATTTTGTCCTGCTTTTACAGACTCTAGTGCAGGATTTGGATTAGTAATACATCAAGAAAAAAATCCAAAAAAGCATATAACTATAGATTCTATTAGAGAATTCCGTGAACTTACTGAAGTTAAAATTCAATCCAAAGGATCTGGGTTATTTATGATTGGTGGAGGGGTTCCAAAAAATTTTATACAAGATACTGTTATCTGTGCTGAACTTTTAGGTAAAGATGTGGATATGCATAAATATGCTGTTCAAATAACTGTTGCAGATTCAAGAGATGGTGCTTGCAGTAGTTCTACTTTAAAAGAAGCAAGTTCGTGGGGTAAAGTTGATACAACTAAAGAACAAATGGTTTTTGCAGAAGCAACAAGTGTTTTACCTTTAATAGCTAGCGATGCCTATCATAAAGGCTATTGGAAACAAAGAAAAAGAAAAAATTTTTCAAGAATTTTTGGATAAAAAATTGAATTACTTGCCAAATAAAAAAGGGTTTCTGGGGATTGATAATAAATTTAGTATTAATGAAAAAGTTGTTATTGTCCCCTTTGGACTGGAAAAAACTGTAACTTATGGAAAAGGAACTAAAAATGGGCCAAAGGAGATCATTAAAGCTTCACATCAAGTTGAATTATATGATGAAGATTTAAATTGTGAACCGCATAAAAAAATTGGCATTAAAACATTAAAACCATTTACAATACATAAAGATATAAAGAGGGCTCTAGATCAAATAGCAAGTATAAATAAAAAAATATTACATAAAAAGTTATTTTCTATGACTTTGGGTGGAGAACATTCAATTACCCCAGGATGTATTAGGCCATTTGCAAAAAAATATAAAAAATTATGTCTACTACATTTTGATGCCCACGCAGATTTAAGAGAAAGTTATAATGGAAAAAAATTTTCTCATGCTTCCGCAATAAAAAGATGCTTGGATTTTGAAAATGTTTCAATAATTTCTTTTGGAATTAGAAATATTTCTTCTGAAGAAGTTTCTTTCTTAAAAAAAAATTCTCACCGAATAAATATTTTTTGGGCTAAAGATAAAAAAAAATGGAATTTAAATAAATTTAAAAAATTAATTAAAAATAAAATAGTATATTTAACATTTGATGTAGACGCATTAGATTCAAGCATTATGCCAGCAACAGGTACTCCTGAACCTGGTGGATTACTTTGGGATGAAACTTTAGATATTTTAAAAATAGCGTTTAAGAACTCCAAAATTGTTGGTGCGGATATAAATGAACTATCGCCAATAAAAGGTTTTAATAGTTATAATTTTTTGGTGGCAAAACTAGTGTATAAAATCTTATCCTATAAATTTTTATATAAATAATCTTCTCTAAAAGTATTTAAAAGCAATCTAAATGGTATCAGCATAACTAACGCCACAAAAAGTTTAACTGCTAAATCACCAAAAGATAAAGAAACCCAAGGAACGCTAGTTCCATAAAATGATATTGAGAAAAATAAGAAGGTATCTATTGTTGAACCGATTACTGATGAGGCCAAAGGGGCTAAATACCATCTTAAATTATCTCTAAATTTGTCAAAAACATTAATATCAATTAGTTGTGCAACCAAAAAAGCGGTTCCAGAACCAATTGCAATTCTTATTGTAATCATGTCCTCAAAGTTAGTTGAAACAAATAATGTAAAAGCTACTCCAATAATAAATCCAAAGAAAACAATATTTCTTGCTTTAATTTTTCCATAAGATCTATTAGCTAGATCTGTAATCAAAAAAGCAACTGGATAGCTAAAAGCTCCGTATGTTAAAATTTCTGAAAGACCAAGATAATTTACAGGAAATTGAACTAAAAAATTAGAAACTAGCACAACAACTCCCATCAAAATTGATAGAAGCAAATAAAGTTTATTCATTAAGCAGATTTAGAAAGTATAGATTTTTTTAACTTTCTTAGTCTCATTGATAAATTTTTCGTTTTTGCATCTTTAATAAATTGATCAAAACTACCTTTTTTATCAACAGATCTTACACCAGCATTTGAAACAGTTAGACGAAGATTTTTATTTAAAATTTCACTTTTGAATTTTACATTTTTCAAATTAGGCAAAAATCTTCTTTTTGTTTTATTGTTAGCGTGACTAACATTGTGACCTTTAAGAGGTATTTTGCCAGTCAATTCACATTTTTTAGACATAATAATTTCATGACTATATAAGAGTTGATAATAAACCAGTCAAGTTCATATATTTGTATTTATCTTAATAAACCTTAATAAAATTCAAAAAAGTAATATATAATATAATTGTTTCAGCTTTTGCTTCCTATGATATTGTTGAGATCACTAATTCCTTCTTTTTTTAGAATTCCATTTAATTCCTCAATAATTTTATTTACAATATTAGGACCCTCATAAACCATACCGGTATATAATTGAATTAAATTTGCACCACATAATAATTTTTCGTAAACACTTTTTCCAGAGTCAACTCCACCAACTCCTATTATTTTAATCTTGCCTTGAAAAATTTTATAAAATTTTTTAATTAATAAATTAGATTTTTCTTCTAAAGGTTTGCCAGATAAACCCCCTTTTTGATATTTATTTGAATTTACCAAACTATCCCTATTATTTTCTGTTGTATTTGAAATTATAATTGCAGGAATATTGTAATTTAAAAGAACCTCAGCTATTTGATCAATTTGATTACCGCTAATATCCGGAGAAATTTTAATTGTTGTTGGAATTTTAGTTTTGAGTACTTTCTTTTCTTTATCAATTGCTGATATTAGATTTTCTAATTCTTGTTGATTATGAAAACTTCTTAAATTTTCAGTATTCGGAGAAGAAATATTTATAGTCAAATAATCAGCTAGGTTATAAAATGTTCTTAGTCCAATTAAATAATCATTAATTCTATTAGAAGTATCTTTGTTGGGTCCAATATTAATTCCTAATAAACTTTTTGGGGGGTTATTTTTAATTCTCGAACATACACTCTCAGCACCTGAGCTATTAAAACCTAGTCTATTAATTAAAGCCTTATCTTCCTCTAGTCTAAACATTCTAGGTTTTGGATTTCCATATTGTTTAAGCGGGGTTACAGTTCCAACCTCTACAAAACCATAACCTAACTTAAACAAAGAATTATAAACTTCAGCATCTTTATCAAAACCTGCTGCCATTCCAATTAGGTTTGTAATATTTTTTCCAAAAATATTTGTTTTTAAAAGTTCATTATTCTTTTGTTTAAAAGGCGGAATATAGCCAAATTTCAAAGCTTTGATTGCTAAACTATGCGCTAATTCTGGCTCTAATTTAAAAATTAAAGATCTTAATTTTGAAAACATTAATTTATTTTATCTTGAATAATTTTTTTTGTCTCATTCACTCCAAAAAAACTTATAAAAAAACCCATTCGAGGGCCATTTTCATCTCCAAAAACTACTTCATAAATTAATTTAAACCAATCTCTTAAATTATCTTTATAACCATTTTCTTTTCCGACTGTATAGATTTTNGTTTGAATTTCCTCGGGTTGCATTTGATCATTGCAATCATCCAAAGCTCCAATTAATGCTTGAAGAGCTTTTTTTTCATTTTGATTAGGAGTTTTGTATTTCTTTTTTTGTTTAATTACATCATTAAAATATTTAATTGCATAACTAACTAGTTTATCAAAAATTGGNTGTTGATCTTCAGAAATATCTTTTTTNTGTTTTTTTACAAACTTCCACAAAAGCTCTTTGTTATCTGCATTACTAGTTTCCACTAAATTTAACAACATGGAAAAGCTCATAATCATATCCTCTTTTGGCATTCTACCATTATGAACATGCCAAACTGGATTCATTAATAGTTGTAATTCATTTTGAGTTTTTCCTTTTTCAATAAAATCTAAATATTCATCAACTGCTTTTGGTACTACTTCTTTATAAAGTTTTTTTGCTCTTTTAGGATTTTGATACATAAATAAAGATAAACTTTCCGGAGATGCATACTCTAGCCATTCATCAATCTTAATTCCATTGCCTTTAGATTTTGATATCTTTTCTCCTTTCTCGTCTAAAAATAGTTCATAAGCAAAACCTGAAGGATTTGTTTTTCCTAATAATTTAATGATTTTTGTAGATAAAATTGCACTTTCAATTAAATCTTTACCATACATTTCAAAATCTACATCAAAAGTATACCATCTCATTGCCCAGTCTACTTTCCATTGTAATTTACAATTTCCATCTAAAATACTTTTTTCTAGTTTTGTTCCATTGTTGTCAAAGACGATTTTTGATTTATCATTAATTATTTCTATAATAGGGATTTCTAAAACTATTCCAGTCTCAGGACAAATTGGTAAAAATGGACTATAAGTTTTTTGTCTTTCTTTTCCTAATGTAGGTAAAATTATGTCCATTATTCCTTGATAATTTTCTAAGATTAATTTTAAAGTTTCGTTAAAATAGCCTGATTGATAAAGTTTCGTTGAGCTTTTAAAAGTATATTTGAAATTAAATTTATTTAAAAAACTTATAAGCTTCTCATTGTTATGCTCGCCAAAACTACTAAATTTTCCAAAAGGATCCGGAATATCTGTTAAAGGTTTATGTAAGTTTTGAGCCAATTTATCCTGATTAGGAATATTTTCAGGAACTTTTCTTAGACCATCCATATCATCTGAAAAAGTAATAATTTCTTTTGGTATGTCAGTTATTTGATTTAATGCATTAACAAGCATTGATGTTCTTGCAACCTCGCCAAACGTTCCGATATGTGGCAAGCCACTAGGACCATAACCAGTTTGTAAAATTACTTTTCCTTTTTTTGTAATAAATTTTTCTCTCTCTCGTAAAATTTTCTTAGCTTCTACAAAAGGCCATGCATTCGTTTTATCAATGTTCGCTCTATCCATTATAATTTATATATATAAAAAATCTTATATATTTGGCGTTTTTTTTAATTCTTATAGAGTTGAAATTTATTTACCATAAAATAATGTCCATTCAAAATGTCCAATTATAAAACAGTTTTTTTTACATTAGGTATTTTACAAATAATTCTGGGGTTGTTTATGATTTTCCCTATAATTATTCAATTCATATTTAATGAGTTAGATTCTTCGTTCATTAGTGCAGGAATAATATGTGTTATTTTTGGTATGTTGTTTTTTTTGTCAAATTTAGACCATGACAAAAAACTTTTTTTGCCACATACATTTCTATTGACCGCACTTTCATGGATAAGTATTGCGATTTTTGGTTCTTTGCCCTTTATATTCTCAAATTTAGATCTTAGCTTTACTGATTCTTTTTTTGAAAGTATGTCTGGGATTACTACTACAGGATCAACTATTATAACAAATCTTAATGAAGCTCCAAAAGCAATTTTATTTTGGAGAGCAATTCTTCAATGGTTAGGTGGAATAGGTATAATTGTTATGGCAATTACTCTTATGCCCATAATGAATGTTGGTGGTATGCAGTTATTAAAAATATCTGAGGTTCACACTGGTGAAAAAATTTTACCTAAATCTAAAGAAATTATTATTAGACTAATAATAATATATTTATTCTTAACAATAACTTGTGCTTTCTTTTATAAAATTTTTGGCATGGGTTATTTTGATAGTTTAACCCACTCTATGACAACAATTGCAACAGGTGGATTTTCTAATTATAATGAGTCCATTGGTTTTTTTGATAGCGCATTGATTGAGTTTACTGCAAGTATATTTGTAATATTAGGAAGTATTCCCTTCTTTACTTATATAAAATTTATTCATGGTGACAAAAAAGCCATTTTATCTGATACGCAAATTAAAACTTTCATTAAAATAATTATTTTTTCAATTTTATTATTATTTTTATATTTAATTATAAAAAAGGGTAGCTTTGTTGAAATAAGTTTAAGATCTGTTTATTTTAATGTTATTTCAATACTTACTGGAACTGGATACGTTACAAAGGATTTCGATCAATGGGGTAATTTTCCATTAGTATTATTTTTAGTTTTGATGTTTATTGGAGGTTGTGCAGGCTCAACAGCTTGTGGAATTAAAATTTTTAGAGTTCAGCTACTTTATCTTTTTGTAATTAATCAACTAAAAAAAGCAATCTATCCAAAAGGTGTGTTTGTTATCAAATATGGTAATAATAATATTAATGATAAATTTATGGCTTCAGTAATAACCTTTATATACTTGTATATAATAATTTTCTTTATTCTTACTTCGATTTTATCTTTAACTGGACTAGACTTTATTACTGCAATTTCTGGTGCGGCAACCTCAATTTCTAATGTTGGTCCGGGACTTGGTGAAATTATTGGGCCTAATGGTAATTTTTCTGCATTATCCAGCTCATCAAAATGGGCTTTAAGTGTAGGAATGATTTTAGGTAGACTTGAGCTCTTTGCTATACTAGTGTTGTTCATACCATCTTTTTGGAGAAAATTTTAATGCAAGAAGGAAAACAAAGCTGGATTGATTCACTTATGGTCTACAAGGACGTAAGAATGGTCAGGATTTTGCTTCTTGGAGCAATAAGTGGCTTTCCTTGGGTTTTAATAGGAAGCAGTTTAAGTCTTTGGCTAAAAGAAGAAGGATTAAGTAGATCAACAATAGGATGGGCTGGATTAATTTTTGGTGTATACGCATTTAATTATTTGTGGGCTCCAATAATCGATAGAATTCAAATACCACTATTAACAAAAAGACTAGGACATAGAAGAGGATGGATAGTCTTAATGCAAATTGCAATTTTGCTAAGCTTGGTAGTATGGAGTTATATTAATCCAACACAAAACTTAGCATTATTAATTACAGTAGGATTAATTATTGCAATAGCTTCAGCTACTCAAGACATCACTGTTGATGCTTTAAGAATTGAACAAATTAATGAAAATGAGGTAAAATCTATGGCAGCCGGTGCTGCTATGGCAGTAGTTGGTTGGTGGACAGGTTACAAGCTAGGAGGAGTTATAGCTTTATTCACTGCAGAATATTTTGAAAAAGCGGGTATTGCAGATTATTGGCAAGCTACTTTTTTAGTCTTGGGCGTAGTGATAATTTTGATGAATATAGGTTTGATGTTTGTTCATGAACCAATTGAAACAGATAGGCAATCAAAACAAAGAGAAACTGATCAAGTGATAGAAGATAAACTTGGATCAAGCAATATTATAACTAGTTTCGTTGCTTGGATAACTGGAACAATTGGTGGACCTATAATTAGTTTCTTCAAAAAAAATGGATTTGCTATTGCAGTAGGAATTTTAAGTTTTGTATTTTTATTTAAAATTGGAGAAGCATTTCTTGGACGTATGTCCATTGTTTTTTATAAAGAACTTGGATTTTCTAAAGTACAGATTGCAATTTACTCAAAAACTTTCGGTTGGATAACAACAGTTGTGTTTACATTGTTAGGTGGAATATTTGCAATGAGAGTAGGAACTGTGAAAACAATGTTTGTTGCAGGTATATTAATGGCTTTAACAAACCTACTATTTGCTGCTTTATATTGGACAGGCAAATCTGAATTATTATTTGCATTTGCTGTAATAGCTGATGATATTACAGCTGCATTTGCAACTGTAGCTTTTGTTGCTTTTATTTCATTATTAGTTGATAGAACTTACACAGCAACTCAATATGCATTGCTTGCATCGATTGGAACTGCTGGAAGAACAACCCTAGCATCGTCTTCGGGAGCACTAGTTGATTGGCTAAATGGAGACTGGGGAACATTTTTTGTTATGACGACTGTGAT
>JGI26063J44948_1000085_pt1 | contig 20329 bp, 16 predicted proteins | sample MarorgKNORR_S2LV_4_FD_44948 | JGI IMG/M metagenome (IMG submission 44948) | reverse complement strand
GGCATCATCGTCATCGATGCGGCCGAACTCACCCGTCTGCCGGGCAAGCTGCGTCAGCGGCTTTCCGACAGCATTTCGCCCACAGTTCTGGGCATCGGGACNGAGGAGGACAACACCCTCCGAGAGTCCATCAAGTCGGCGCTAGGCGTCGANCTTTGGAAGTGATTCATCAATAAAGAAAAGGAAGTGGAAAAATGAGTGAAGATAGTGGATTAATTTACAGAATCTCCGGACCGGTCGTTACTGCAGTTGGCATTACACCGAGAATGTACGAAGTGGTGCGAGTAGGCGACGAGGGACTGATGGGAGAAGTAATCGAATTGCACGGCGACCAATCGGTCATTCAGGTGTANGAGGAGACATCCGGCGTCAAGCCGGGCGAACCAGTCATCAGGACGGGACAGACCCTGTCCGTCAAGCTGGGNCCGGGTCTTCTGACCCAGATCTACGACGGGATCCAGCGTCCCCTCGCGGACCTAGAGGCGANGATGGGCGTGTTCATCAAGCGAGGCGTCGACGCTGACGGACTCGATATGAAGAAGAAGTGGGAGTTCAACGCGACAGTCTCGGTCGGCGACGAGATCTCTGGAGGTACCGTGATCGGNACCGTCCAAGAGACTGAGACCGTCGAGCACAGAGTCATGGTGCCCCCATGGCANCAGCGGCAAGGTAGCCAGCATCCAGTCGGGCAAGTTCAACATCACCACGACGGTGTGCACGCTCGANGACGNCACTGAGATCGCAATGATGCAGGAATGGCCTGTCAGGACTCCGCGCCCCTTCGTCCAGAAGTACGCCCCCGGTGTCCCTCTAGTGACCGGNCAGAGGATCCTCGACTTCCTCTTCCCCCTAGCCAAGGGCGGCACCGCCGGTATTCCAGGACCCTTCGGGTCCGGCAAGACGGTCACCCAGCAGCAGCTGGCCAAGTGGTCGGACGCGCAGATCGTGGTCTACATCGGCTGNGGCGAGCGAGGAAACGAGATGACCGAGGTCCTCAGCGAGTTCCCGCACCTGATCGATCCGAACACCGGCAAGCCTCTGATGAACAGGACCACGATGATTGCCAACACATCCAACATGCCAGTGGCTGCACGCGAAGCTTCGGTTTACACCGGGATCACCATCGCCGAGTACTTCCGCGATATGGGCTACGACGTCGCTCTGATGGCCGACTCCACCAGCCGATGGGCNGAGGCCATGCGCGAGATNTCATCCAGATTGGAGGAGATGCCCGGNGAGGAGGGCTACCCTGCATACCTGTCGAGCCGACTGGCGGAGTTCTACGAGCGCGCCGGACGTGTGGAGACCCTAGCCGGCGACGACGGCTCGATATCAGTCATCGGAGCCGTGTCACCACCGGGTGGTGACATCTCCGAGCCGGTCAGCCAGGGGACCCTGCGAATCGTCAAGGTGTTCTGGGGGCTGGACGCCGGACTCGCCAGACAGCGACACTTCCCGTCAATCAACTGGCTCAGCTCGTACAGCCTGTACCCACAGGCCCTCGACCAGTGGTACCGCGACAACATCGCCAGCGACTACCCCGAGNTCCGAACCAAGATCAGCAGTCTGCTGCAAGTCGAGGCGGAACTTCAGGAGATTGTTCAGTTGGTTGGCTCTGACGCACTGCCGATAGACCAGCAACTGACTCTGGAAGTGGCGCGTATGATTCGCGAGTACTTCCTCCAGCAGAATGCATTCCACGATGTCGACACATTCAGCCCACTCGACCTGCAGTACGCTATGGCCAAGGCCATCCTGACCTTCCAGGAAGAATCGGAGAAAGCCATTGCCGGAGGCGCTGGTCTCGAGGAGGTCGTCAACGTGCCCGCACGCACCGACCTCATGAGAGGCCGCTTCGAGCAGGGCTACGGTGAACGCATCGATGAGTTGCTCGGGGAGATGTCGAAACAGATCGCCGGGACTATGGAGGACAACTAAGGGGGTGCCATGAATGAGCGGAAAGGAATACAGGACAATTACTGACGTGAAGGGGCCTTTGGTCTTCCTCGAGAAGACCGAGCCTGTGGCCTTCGGAGAGATCGTGCAACTTCGACTATCCGACGGCTCGATGAAGAACGGACAGGTGCTGGACACCAGCGACGACCAAGTCATCGTACAGGTCTTCGAGGGAACTGCTTCTATTGACCGACAAACTGGAGTGAGATTCCTCGGCGATGTGTTTCGTCTACCCGTAAGCAAGGACCTCATCGGACGGATCCTCGCGGGTAACGGCAAGCCCAGAGACGGAGGTCCTGAGATTGTGGCCGAAGAGATGGCAGACATCATCGGAGCGGCCATCAATCCATACAGTCGAGAGAGCCCCGAGCAATTCATCCAGACCGGCATCTCTGCAATCGACGCCTGCACCACTCTGGTCCGCGGTCAGAAGTTACCGATCTTCTCGGCGTCCGGTCTGCCGCACAACGACATCGCCTTGCAGATTGCCCGACAGGCCAAGCTTATCGACAGCGACGACGACTTCGTCGTCGTGTTCTGCGCGATGGGTATCACCGCTGAGGAGTACAATTTCTTCGTTCACGACCTTGAGCGCACCGGCGCCATGGAGAACGCCGTGCTGTTCGTCAATCTAGCCGACGACCCAGCTGTCGAGCGACTGATAACACCGCGTCTTGCTCTGACGGCCGCTGAGTATCTGGCCTTCGAGCACGACTACCACGTGCTCGTCATATACACTGACATGACCAATTACTGCGAGTCACTCAGGCAGATTGGAGCTGCTCGTGAGGAAGTTCCCGGTCGGCGTGGCTACCCTGGTTACATGTACACAGATCTGGCTATGCTGTACGAGCGTGCTGGAATCATCAAAGGAAAGAAGGGGAGCATCACGCAGTTCCCGATTCTCACCATGCCTGGTGACGATATCACCCACCCGATACCTGACCTCTCGGGATACATCACCGAGGGGCAGATCGTGATTTCACGTGAACTGCACCAGAAGGGAATCTACCCGCCTATCAACGTGCTTCCTTCGCTGTCCCGGCTGATGAACGCTGGCATCGGTGAGGGCAAGACCCGCGAGGATCACAAGTCGGTCTCCGACCAGTTGTACGCTGCCTACGCCCAAGGACGCGANCTGCGTGGCCTGGTGGCTATCGTCGGTGAGGACGCGCTGAACGAGCGTGACCTTCAGATGCTGAAGTTCGCGGACATCTTCGAGGATCAGTTCTTGCGACAGAGCCGCGATGACGACCGCTCGATTATTGAGGGCACGCTCGATCTTGCTTGGAACCTGTTGACGAACATCGACACAAAGTTCCTCGTGAGACTCGACCAGAAGTGGATCGACAAGTACCACCCGACGGAGAAGAAGTCCTGAGGTGGAACTTTCGCTGGAGGTGACATGATGGCACTCGACATCAAGCCNACNCGCAGCGAGTTGATCAACCTCAAGCGACGTATCAAGCAGACCGAGAACGGATACAATCTGTTGAAGATGAAGCGTGACGGACTGTTCCACGAATTCAGGACCCTGCTGTCCGATATGATTGCAGCTAGGGAAGAGCTCGTCGGGACCTACCGGGAAGCGGTCCAATCGATCGGCCTTGCCAGTGCCATCGAAGGGGGCCTCGCAGTCAAGAGCGCTGCAATCGCCATCTCGCGTCACCCCGACGTCGAGGTAACCCGCCGCAACATCATGGGCGTCGTCGTTCCGAGTGTCGTTGGGACCAATCTTACTACGTCTATCGACGAGCGTGGAACCGGCCTGATAGGCGGCTCGGCGTACATCGATGAGGCCTCGGATTCCTATTCCACTCTAGTTGAGAAGATAGTCAAAGCCGCAGAGATGGAGTCGACCCTCAAGCGACTGCTCGTAGAGATCGAGGCGACCAAGCGCAGGGTCAACGCCCTCGAGTACGTGGTCATACCCCAGATGGAGGAGGCTCGCAACTTCATTCAGCTCCGTTTGGAGGAGATGGAGCGCGAGGAGACATTCCGTCTGAAGCGCTTCAAGAACAAGTGATTCGGCGAACNCAGTTCGCCGCCCGCACGTGCGAGAGGTCAAATTGGACCTACCCCGGCCGCATACCACGGTGCGACGATGTCTGAGGGAGAACAGTACCTGCTCGACAAGGAGACATGGGGTCAGCGAGAGCTGCTCGAGGTCATCTGTAGGAGGCACTTCGTCCTCGGCAACCAAGGGCTGCTGGAACTCTCGTGGCACGTCAACGGCAGAGACGGCAGGAACCCGAGCGCCTGCTTGCGCTCGTTGAACCGCCATCTGAAACAACTGAGCCTGATCGGGGTCCTCGACGAAGGCGACCCACCGGTGCTGAGCATCGGACGCCTACCCATCCTGCCGATGGTTATGCCATCATGGCAGCAGGCACTCGTCTGGGCACTCGTCTCCGGCTTCGTGACCATTGCAGGCTCCCTTTGGGCGACCCATCTGGACCCTAGCAGCGCTACACTGGGCTCATCCGTCATTCAATCAGCCCTACTAACCTTCACGCTCCCGGTAATCGGCTCGGCTCTGCTGGCGAGCTATGCCAGACTACTCTTGGCAGCTCGATTCGAGATTGACGCCGGGCATCTTATCCCACTCGCTCTCCCGGTGTTGTCTCCGGTCTGGCCCTTCGGCATCGTAGCCACACTCGGTCAACTGCGTCCGGACCTGCAGCCGGTGCCCGACCGCCGCTCACTCGGGTTCTTCGAACTGGTTGTACCAACCGTCCTGTTCTTCTGCGGCACCGTGCTGACGCTCGTGGGACTCAGTCTGACCGCCAATCAGCCGCCGGCCTACGAAGCCGCTCCGATAATCCTGGACACGAATTTCCTGATTGAGACTCTCAACTCCATGGGATTCGGCACCGACCTCGCTCTGAAACTGCAGTGGATCCACCCGACCGGCCTTGCAGGCATCGGACTGTCGATAGTCGGCTGGGGCCTGCTGCTGCCGATACCAGGATTCCCTGGGGACCGGATACTGCACGCGCTCATCGGCCCTATCGAGATGACCCACGAAAGCAACCAGACCTCTCTGTTCATCTCCACCCTCGCTTTCTTGCTCCTGATCTTCATCAGCACTGAGTACTGGCCATGGCTGCTACTGGCCGCCATAGCAGCTTGGCGCAGGTTCAGCCCCGAGCAGACGCCATCCCCGTTCATCGTGGACGAGTACGCCGGGCTCAATGAGGTCTCGATGAGGCAGATAGGCTCACTTCTACTGGCGATACTGGTGCTCGGATATCCCGGCCTCGAGCCCAGTCATGAGTTGGAGGGCTGGGACGAGGGCCTGTCNACGGATACGTGGCCATCGTTCATGGGGTTCGAAGACGGACAGGCCGAGGTCGAACTGACGCTCGAGCCAGCCGGGATCATGCCCGTCTCGGGCTGGCTGCAGATGCGTGTTGAGGGCGCCCCAACGGGGGGCTGGCAGATCTATTCCGAGTGCTTGGATGACAGGGGCGTGTGCAGGTTCGACGACGCCACTCAGGCCTCTCCGGGCAGTGTCACCATCAATCTGGCAAGAAACCAGATGGAGGCCAGTGAGCAAACGTTCAGACTACTCATCCTGATCGATGTCGCGGACCACGTCACCGAGCATGCCATCGTGTTCCAGCCAACTGGAGTGACCACACCGATAGACCCGCTCTGGGTGATGGTCGAGGACACACAGACGCCTAGGATCTGCGTCGAGCTTCTGGTCGTTGAGGGCGATTACGTCAATCTGACTAACTACGACCCGTTCTGGTCTTTCGAGAACGAGACCTCGCTGGGGCCTGGGCTGCACAAGCTGTGTATGCGAGGCCACGAGGGAGCCATACAATCGCTGTCGATGCAGGACGACCAGTTCCGCAGGATAGGACCCTCGATCGTGATATCCCGCGAAAACCTCTCCAATGACATACTGTTCCTGCCGGTGGAGGGGACACAGCCGAGGCTGCAGGTCTCCGACGGTGAGTGGCGGATACCGGAGTGGTTCGAGTCGAACTCGGGGTACGTGATAGCCCGGGGCGAGTCCGGCTCGGTCTTCTGTCCGTCCACTGGGGTGGTCGCCGAGATCAACGCCAGCGGTGACTGGGACAGGAATCTCGCTGACCGCTCGGCGATACTCATTCCTGCTGGTGAAATCGGGAACGCGACCCTCCGATTCGGCGAGTCAGGCTGGCTGGCGCTGTGCGACGGCTCGAACATGCTCGCCTCTTACAGAGTGGTCGAGGGGCCGGATGTCATGGTCGACCCCGGAACCCTCGCGTCGAGGATGCCGAACGGCTGGTTCAGCATCGTGAACCGGGAGAACACTTCGATGCCCATCTCCCTCGATTGGACAGGAGATGCGGTCGCTTGGGACAACTGGGAGGTGTGGACGCCTTCTGAGGTGGCCGCGATGTCTTCGGTCACAGCCAACGCATCTGTCCACGGGGCCCCCTTCGCCTGGTGGGCAGCGTGGGTGACGGCAGACGAAGATGGCATCACTCTCCACTTCGCGGCACGCACGATGGAGGGCGCATGATGCGCATCGCCATCATCGGAGTNGGCTCGATAGGAGGCATCTTACTGGGGGCNCTGTCNGACACCGATGCCGAGATGGTGGCGGTGGCTAGGGGCACCACCGCCACTGAACTCTCGGACATGGGTCTCGTGATGCACATGCCAGAGGGCTCAATCGAAGTCATCCCTCCAGATGCATTCTCCACCTTCGACAGCGCCGCAGGACCGGTGCCCGATGAAATCCATGGGTCCTGCGACGCCGCGATACTCTGCGGCAAGGCCGACTCGACCCCCATGCTCGTCCAACTCGCAGAAGATGTCCTCACGCCTCAGGGGGTCGCCATCAGTGTGCAGAACGGACTCGGTCACGCCGAGGAGCTAGCACACCGACTGGGCCGCTCGAGGGTGCTCGGCGGCTCGATTACACACGGTGCCTGGAGGGACGGCGAGGGATCCGTCCACTGGGTCGGACGTGGAGCCATCCGTCTCGGCTGGATTGAGGGGGGCGCCCCTTCAGGTGCCGCTGCGGGACTGCTCTCCGCACTCGCAGCCGCAGGTCTCGAGCCGGAATGGAGCGAGGACATGCAGCGCATCGTCTGGACCAAGCTCTTGGTCAACGTCGCGATTAACCCGGTCTGCTCGATTGCCGGTGTGCGCAACGGCGCGCTGCTGGAGATGCCTGAGCTCTGGGAGCAGGCGCTGGGCGCTATGCAGGAGGCGGCGACGGTCGCAGAGGCCAGTGGGGTGGACCTCGGCGACTTGGTCCTCGATGACTATCTCAGACAGGTCGCCGGAGCCACCGCGGAGAACCGGTGTTCGATGCTGCAGGACGTCATGGCAGGACGCTCGACCGAGATTGATGCACTGTGCGGAGCGGTGGTATCACAAGGCGAGTCAGTCGGAGTCCCGACACCTCGCAATGCGATGCTTCACGCGCTTGTCAAGGGCATCGAAATATCCCCCCACTTCGATTGANCNCATCCGGCGATTTTTCGCCCCTTCTGGAATCGTTGTGCTGCGCCTATGGAAGCCTCAACATTCATAGGCGAACAGAAAGGGAGAGCGTGAACGACGTCGGCGATGTTTCGTACGGCGTAGGGGGGATGGGATGCATCTATTGCGTATTGAACTAGAGAACTTCAAGTCATTCGCAGGAGAAGTCACAATCCCCCTCGAAGAGGGATTCACGGCCATAACCGGGCCAAACGGATCGGGCAAGTCCAACTCCCTAGATGCCATGCAATTCGTCCTCGGCCCCAAGTCCANCAAGTCCCTCAGAGCCGCAAATGTGACCCAGTTGATATTCAACGGCGGCAAGCGAGGCAGGCCAGCCAAGCACATGTCTGCCACGCTCGTTTTCTCCAACACCCCGGAGTTTGATGGCCGTAGGAGACTGAGGGTCGACACCGACGAGGTCAGTTTCACCCGCTCGGTCAGGCTCGGCAGGAAGGGCGCCCCGATTTCTGCCTACAGGATCAATGACGATCCCTCCTCGGCAACCGATATGAGGCGCATCCTCGCTGAGGCCGGTCTGCGCGCCGATGGATACAACATAGTCCAGCAGGGAGACGTGACGACCCTGGCCACGATGACTCCTCACAAGAGGCGTGCCGTCCTAGAGGACGTCGCTGGAGTGACTGCCTACGATGACGAGATTCGCCGAGCCACCACTCAGCGCAAACACGTCGAGAACAACATCGAGACCATCGATTTGTTCGAGAAAGAGCAGAAGGGACGTCTCAAGGACCTCGCCAAGGAACGCGAGCAGGCCCTGAAGTTCAAGGAGCTGAAGGACGAGTTGGACATCTCCAAGGTAGTCCTGCACCAGTCTAGGCACAGGAATCGGCTCGATGAGGTGCGGCTTCTGGGCGAGGAGCGCTCGCGCTACCTCGGCGACATAGACAATATTGGCGGAAAAATCACCGACGGCAACAAGGGACTGCTGGCGCTCGAGGAAGAGATCGTCAAGGTCGATTCCGACATCAACGAGATTATGAGCGGTGATGCCCGTAATTTGCTGGAACAGATCCGCCAGTATGATATCGATATCGAGACAGGTGGCGACAGGATAGGCGACCAACGGCGAATCATCGAGCATTCTGAGGGAGAGATAGAGGAGTTCGAGGGCGAACTCGAACGGGCTGAAAAGGCCCGCGTAGACGCCGAAGGCTCNCTCAAGGATGCCAGCGAAGCTCTTGTGTCTGCCAACCAGTCACTCAAGCAGGCGGCCAAAGACGAGGAGGGCGCCCGTGATGCCATCCAGTCAGGCGACAAGCACGGACGCGATTTGAAGCGCATCCTCGGCAAGGCCACAGAAGCGGTCGACAAAGCACATTCCACTCATGCTCAAGCCAGACTTCAGGCTGACCGGGCGGAGCAGACTGCTCAGATCGCTTCAAGCAATCTAGCCGATATCGAAGGCGAGTTTGAGGAGGCTACATTCATCCGCGACGACCTCGAGCTCGTCGGCGAGGACCTGCTGAGCGACGAGCCCCAGGCNGATCGTGGTTCCTTGGCNGGCGAGCTTCGCAGGNTGCAGAAGCAGGAGGGGGAGCTGGCTGAGGATCGGGATCGCTCCGAGATCAAGGTCAGAGATGCAGAGAGGGACCTGAACAAGGCCCGTGCCCGTCAAGAGGGGCGGGCAAACACTCCCGGATCAGCAGTCACCCTAGCAGCACTCACCAGACTTCGCCAGAGCGGCGAGATTCACGGCATCATGGGCTCCTTGGGAGAGCTCACCGCTCCCAAGGACCCGGCGCACGAGGAGGCTCTATCAAACGCACTTGGAGGCGGCTTGAGGAGCATCGTGGTCACCGACGACGATGTCGCTGCCAAATGCATCTCGTGGTTGAGGAAGAACGGNGGAGGTAGGGCTACCTTCCTGCCCTTGAGCAAGCTCAGCGTCGGTCGCCCCCAAGGTCGTTCTCTGATAGTCGCCAACAACCCAGGCGTCATCGGTTTCGCACACGATCTGCTCGACTACGACTCGGAGATTGACTCCGCGGTCAGATACGCAGGCCGCAACACCCTCATCGTCCAATCTATGGACATCGCCCGACGCAACATGGGAGGTGTCCGATTAGTCACCTTCGATGGCTCAGTCATCGAGAGCTCTGGCGCCATGACCGGCGGCTCGGCCTCTAGGGCTAACCGCAATGCCTTCGGGGGCGGCTCNATTCCCTCCAGTCTCGACAGGCTAGAGGCAGCCGTCGAAGAAGCCAACTTAGTCTACTCCACAGTCGAGGCCGCACTGAGGGAGGTGCGGACGAACCAGCAGAACCTGCGTGACAGGATCCACGGCCTCGACGACAGCGACCACTCTCTACGACTGCGTAACTGGAAGGCGGATCTCGAGCGAGCGCAGAAGGGCGTTCAAGAGATTCGCAAGAAGGTCGTCGATGCGACCAAGGAGTTCGAAGGATGCGACTCCGCGCAAGCCGAACTGAGGACTGATGCAGACAAGGCCAGGGAGGCCCATGAACAGGCTGTATCCAAGAGGTCAGCAGCCGCGCAGGACCTGCAGGATCACGCACCAGACCACTTGTCTCAGAAGCTGCGCGACGCNGAGCGCACCATGACTGAGGCCGGGCGAACGAGACTCGCCTCTGAGGCAGCGATCTCCAGCGGCAACGAGCGCACATCGATACTAGCAGGCCGAGTCAAGGAGATCCAGCGACAGATCGACAAGAAACAGGGACTTGTCTCAGAGGCCGAAGCAGCCATCACAAAACTAGAGGAAGACATGAACGAGGCCGAGACCAAACTGGTCGACCTCAAGGAGCAGGCCTCCCAGTTCAACGAGGAGCAGAACGCACTNCAGGACCGTCGAGAAGAGATCATAGAGGAGCGCGCCAGTCTGCGCGCCTCGGTAGAGGTGCTCTCCCAGAACAGGGAGACCCTGACAGCTCGCATAGAGGAGCTGAACGTACAAATCCAGCAGAAGCGCGAAGCGGTGGATGAGATCGAGGTCGAGTTAGAGGCCGTTGAGGTCTCCATCCCATCGCCGGATGTGCAACTGCCGACTGTGGCCGAGGCGGAGAAGAGCGTGCAGGGGCTCGAGCGCCGCCTCGGTCATCTCGGCGATGTCAACATGCTCGCCATCGAGCACTACGACACCGCCGTCGAGCGAATCGCCGGCCTCGTCGAGGACGGAAATCTGCTCCGTGACCGACGCAGCCAACTGGTATCCATAGCGGAGCAGTTGGAGGACGAGCGCCGAACTCGCCTGATGACGGTCTTCGAGCACGTGAGCAACAACTTCGGCAGGGTCTACGAGATCCTGCAGCCTACGGGGAGCGGCAGCCTCCGGATGGAGAACCCGAAGAAACCCTTCGAGGGAGGCTTGGAGATGGACTGCGTCCCTCCCGGCAAGAGCAAGCACACCAAGAGGAGCATGCTTTCGGGCGGCGAGAAGTCGATGGCCGCACTCGCCCTCATCTTCGCCATACAGGACTACGAACCGAGTCCGTTCTACTATCTCGACGAGGTCGACCAGAACCTCGACCCGTTCAACGCAGGGCGAATCGCGGCCCTGTGCAGGATGCGCAGCCAGCGAGCTCAGTTCATGATGGTCACTCTGCGTAAGGTCAGCCTGACTCTCGCCGACCACCATATTGGAATCACCCACGCCGGCGACGGACGCAGCCGCCTGATCAGCGAATTCGACAGGGCTGCCGCCATTGAGATGGGTGAAGAGTTCGAGGCGGAGCGAAAGTCTCAGGCCGAGGCCAAAGCCGAGCGCGAAGCAATGCCGGAGTTGCCCGATCCAGAGGGCATGCCTCGAATCCCCGAGCCCCTCGGCACGCCCAAGAGCCTCGGCGGCNTGGCCGAGCGAGCCGGAGTGGAAGCCCTCGAGGGCGATGCGGAAGAGGGGATTGAAGCCGGCGATGGCACCCTGGGGTCACTCCGTGACCGAACCGATGACTGGACCGAGGACATGGAAGAGCGCGAGACAATCGAGCAGANCCCAGAGGAGCCTGNTGTTNCCGAGTCCGAGGCCGAAGCCGAGCAGAAGGAGGCNGANTGATGACCGTGTTCGACGGGCAGGCGATGCGCGACGACATAGTGGTGCGGTTGCTTGGCGGCGAGNCCGACCTTGAGACGAGCCGCTATCTGGACAGACTGGTCGAGCTCGCTACTTTGGAGGAGGCCGAGCACCAGTTCCTAATCGACCCCTTCGACCGCTCGGTCGCACTTGTCTTCCAACTCTTCCAATCGAGCGACCTCGACCCCTGGGACGTCGACCTTTCGAGCTTCCTCGAGATGTTCAATGAGAGAATCAAGGAGTCCGAGAACATCGACCTACCGACCTGCGGCAGGCTCGTCAGGATGGCATGGTGCATTCTGCGCGGACAGGCATCCACACTGATGGAGCGACAGGAGCGGGCCTTCGACTACGAAGAGGAGGAGATATGGGACTTCGATGGCGGATGGGAGGCTGATTTCGACGATGCTGACTACAACTTCTCAGTGGGGGTCCTCACCGGGGCCGCTGACGAGGTGCTGCCTCAGATGTTCGAGGGCAGGATCCACCGTGACGAGAGCCGACCAGTAACTCTGGGCGAACTTCTCATGGGGCTTCAGGCCGCAGGCAGGCTGGCAGAAGAGCAGCGCCTGCGCGAGCAGATAGCCAAGGAGCGCCGCGAGGCCCACACCCGTGCGAGGGAGAGATTCAGCGGCAGCCTCCACGTCGAGGATCTTGAGGAGGACCTCCGTAGGACATGGGAGGCTCTGAGGGACCGTTCCGAGGGCAGTGGAAAGCCCGTGGAACTGAGAACGCTCGTTGATGAGATGACGAAAAAATCGATTGACTCCGGACTCAATCACGATGAGGCGGAGGCGGAGGCGCAAGTCACCGCCCTGGTCTCGGCATTGTTCCTAACGCACCGCGGCTATGCCAATCTCACCCAGGAGAAGGGCCGCAATGGCAGGATTCTCCTGAAGGACCTCTGGAAGGACGATGACGACTTCACCGCTCTGACAGAGAGACTCAACCCCGAGATGTTGAACATGGAGGGTTTCGCCGATGTCTGATGCCCACCTACCGACCGTTCTCGAAGCCATACTGTTTGGTGCCGGACGCTCGATGTCGGCGGAGGAGCTGGCTGAGCTGCTGGAGAAGCCACAGACCGAAGTCCAATCCGCACTGCAGGACCTACAAGCGACTATTCGCAGACGACGCGACTCCGCGCTCCAGCTGAGCGACGTCGCTGGACGCTGGATTTTCGAAGTCCGCCCCTCTCTCTCACCTCACCTGCCGAAGTCGTTCCGGGCCGACATCCCTCAGCGCCTGCTCCCCGCAGCCGCCCTCATAGCATACCACCAGCCTATGGCGCAGTCCCAATTGGTCGACATGCTCGGTCAGAGGGCGTACGACCACGTCCGCGACTTGGCCCGAACTGGCCTCATTGACCGCCGGCGAGACGGGCTGACCCGCAGACTGACCACCACACGCCGCTTCGCCGAATACTTCGGCTGTCCCGAAGTCGAGTATCGCAAGGTCCGCACCTGGTTCAGGGAGGAGGCTGCCAAGATGGGTCTGACCAGCGCTCAGTTGGCCGCTTCGCTGGCACCGGATGAGCAGTTGACGATCAGCGAGTTCGANGGGGAAGTAGCGGAGAGCGAAACCCTCGAAGCCGAGGAGTAATCACTCCGANCTGAGTTTCGCAAGCTCCTCTTCTACCGCCTTCTGCGTTATTCTGCCATCATGAGCCCGCATCCTTGCTGCGACGATGTCGACCTCTTNTCCCTCGGCTCCCGCCGTGACTGCCATGTTGCGCACGTGGAGCTTCATGTGGCCAGCCTGGATGCCCACGGTGGCGAGAGCGCGCAGGGCACCGAGGTTCTGAGCCAGACCGGCAGCGGCCATGACCTTCGCAAGGCCATCTGCCGATGAGATACCCAGCAGGGCAACATTGGCCTGTGCTGCCGGATGCACGCGAACGGCTCCGCCCACGAGTCCCACTGCCATCGGTAGCTCAATCGAGCCAACCAGATTGCCTTCGGAGTCCTTCTCCCAGTGAGTCAGTGAGCCGTAGGTCCTTTCGTGGGCGGCAAAACTGTGGGCACCGGATTCAATAGCCCTCCAATCCTGCCCGCAGGCGATGGCTATGGGGGAAATCGCGTTCATTATTCCCTTGTTATGGGTAGTGGCGCGGAACGGGTCGGCTTTGGCGAAGTGATAGGCTTGCAGCACACCGTCGATGACATCTGAGCCTTGTCCGACATCACCGCTGTTCACCATTTCGGCCGGGGTGAAGACTGCGCTCACGCGCGCAAGTCTGTGAACAGCGAGGTTGCTGATTATGCGCAATATGACCGTCCCTCCTGTTATCTCCTCTACCTTCGGGGCTATCGTCTCGGCCATCGTATTGACAGCATTTGCACCCATTGCATCCCTGCAGTCGACGAGGATGTGGACGATTACCATGGGCCCTGACTCTGTTTCTATGATTCTANCACGAATATCTCTGCAACCACCGCCGAATTTCACCAGAATCGGGTCAACTTCGTTACAAGAATCGACTAATTCCGCCTTAGCGGCCATAATTGAGCCTCTCGCAGNCTCNGGATCCTCGCATCCGACGATCTGGATCTGCCCAATCATCACTGGCTCGTCGTTGTTTGAAGTGAATCCGCCTTTGGCATGGCAGCGCTTTGCCATGTTGCTGGCCGCTGCCACGACGCTCGGCTCCTCTAGGACGAAAGGAATCAGGTAGTGCTCTCCATCTATGANGAAGTTCGTCGCAATCCCGATGGGCAGAGAATAGGTCCCGACGACATTCTCAATCATCCTGTCCGCCGCGTCCTCAGACAGCTCTCCGGAGGATGACCATGCTTCCACCTGCTCCGGGGTCAGGCCGGCGATNTCCGCCAGCTTCTCTCTACGTTCGGAAACCGAGAGCTTGTAGAATCCCTCGAGGCGACTGCTGTCTACTGGCATCTGTATCGGTTGAAGCCCGGCGAGCGTGGCTTCTAACATTTTGTGATTTCATGCCTGAACCACTAATGGTGGGCCTGAGAAACTCGCAAAATGCCCTAGGAAAAAGCGTTAATTTGTCCATTAACGCATCGTTAACGCATCAATAAAGCGTTAGAAACGCGTTAACGCACCTGTTCTGCAATCGATGTACTGGAGGGATTAGCATCTTGTACGACCACTCGGAGAATCCCTAAAACGCGTTAAATCGCCCTCTGTGAAGCGTGAGGATGCGTGAATATTAATAATGAGAAAAACCACTGCTCGAGCAATGGATGGAGCAGAGATTTCACTGCTTGACCTACCCCCNCTGAGGGGAAACCCGTTCGAGCTCCGACCAATCGAGTCGTTGCGCGCTCAGGACATAGTCGGACGCGACTCCANGCTCACCAGATTGCGCGAGCACGCTATCTCCGAATCCCCTCGGTTGATTTTTCTGGTCGGTGAGAGGGGAAGCGGCCGGACATCTCTGATTAACGCCCTGTCTTCCCAGGTGAACAAGAAGTTCATCGGTCAGTACTGGCCGGAGGACGATCCGGTAAACTCGGTAATGCACGAGATTGCCATTCATTTCCTTGGATACGAAGTCCCTCCTTCGATGGGACAGCTTTGCGAGCGGCTTATCGATACTCTTGAGCAAGGCACAGGCACTCTCCCTCTGATTGCCCTAGACTACCCCTCCAATGTCCAAATCAACGATTTCCTGACGCGAATGGCACCGCTGTTGCAGCGACTCAGGGCGCTGGTGGTAGTCACCCTCACACCCGCTCAGCTGACTTCTCTTGACGAGGAGACTCTCGATATATTCGACCCTCCTGTGTACCTCGAGGGCCTTTCTGCCCCTCAGATACAGAAAATGAGCGATAATCTGGTACGCAGGAAGGCAAGAGAGAGATGGAACATCAAATCTGAGCTTCTCAGGGCAATCCACAGTAATACCGGAGGAAATCCACGAGAAGTAGTCCGCTTGCTCCGCGATCTCGTCGACGAGAGGCGCGACACAGGCTCCAAAGGCACACTCCAGCGACTGATGGGATGGCAGAAGCCTCCGGTCGCAGATGAGGATGAGCCCTCAACTGCCCCGCTAGAGGTAGAGGAAATCCCAGAGCCTGAAACGGAGCCATCCATTGAAGAAGATGATTGGGACACCGAACCGGACGACATGTGGGAAGACGAGGCCGAGCCCGAGGAAGGTCTTGAAGAGTCTTGGGAGGAGGAACTCCCCGGCCCGGAAGACATGTGGGACGAGGAGTCTGAGGACGAGGAAACCATTGTCACACAGGGCGACCAGGAGACTCTGGACTCATTTGTCTCCATGCAGGAGGGAACTGAGCCCCCCGAGCAGCCCCAAGTACGCGGATTAAGCGGGCTTCTCAACAGGTCAGTCAGAGTCAGCGATTCGATGCCAGAGGGTCCTGACGATACCCCGATCACCTATGCTGAGAAGAGACCCCAACTGACTCCTATCCCCCTCAAGGCACCCCCGAAGCCAGAACCACTGCCTGCTTTTGTCACCGAAGCCAAGCCTGACATCTCGATAAGTTCGCCTGAGGAGATGCCTGTGATGACTGCCGAAGGCGCTCTTTGGACGATGGACCCCAGCCTAGGCTCGTCTCTGCCCGACTTGGATGCAGAGCAGGAGAAACCCCCTCGCACCAGTGTTCGATATCGAGCATATCCCGCCCCTGCCTCCAGCCGAGTTGGAATCTGTTTTCGTCGAGCCCGAGCCCACACCGGTGCCGCCCAAGATACCGATTACCAGAGGGCCCAAATGGGACGATGACGAGCCGCTGGACCGCACTCGCGCAGCCAGCCTGTCGGATGCTGAGCGATTGATCCTGTCTGCGGCGGGAAAGCGCGAGATTTCGCCATCCGACTCCGAGTTACAGGCGCGTCTAGAAGTGGGCCGCCCCAGACTGTCTCAGATTTACAACGGCTTGCGCAAGGCGGGGCTTCTTTCGGTGCGCAAGCAGGGTAGAACGAGGCTGTTCAAGCTCAGCCACGAGGCATCCTTGGAATTCAAACCGGCGTAGGTGCTCCGATGTCCGACGACGCCATAGTGACTAGGGAGAAGGTCGAGGAGTACCTCGCTCTGACCACTGAGGCCAGAGCCAAAGCCACACCATGCGCGCAGGGTAGTGAGGACGAAGCGCGCCTAGAAACCATGATGAGGATGTGTGATGACTATGCTGCTGATGCCCGTCATTTCATGGAGTCAGGCGACCTCCTCCGCGCCTTCGGGGCCATCAACTACTCTCATGCATGGCTTGACGCCGCGGTTCGAATCGGTCTTCTGGACGGCCACGGCGACGACCGGCTGTTCACTCTGCCCTAGGGGCCGAACAGTCGCAGGGAACGTCCCGAAGTGACTTCGATGTACGAGCCCCCGGAACCTATCAGCCTCTCTTTCAACTGACGATCGACAGTCAGCACCGGCCACCCGTTAGCAGTTGACATCTGAACGAGCATTTCGTCCGGGTGACTCATCCCTTCGATGTCCGGAACCCTCTCGGAGCGATTCACGAGGAGTTCTAGCAGAAGCCCCTTCTTCCGCTGCGACAGCAGTTCGAGCTCATTCTGCACGCTATCTAGGACAAGGAGATCGGCCTTGCCGACGACGTTCTTCATCGCTTCGTCCAGATTCAATCCAGCGTCCATCATCGCGACCCATCCGCATGCGTCTACTAGGACGCTGACCACCTAATCACCCTGTTATCGAGCCGTGTCCGATGAGTCTCCAGCGGGAGCCGACGCGTCGTGAGAGGGTGATTCTGCTGCCGGACTTGGCACAGATTGGTAGACGCAGTTGCAGAGTCGCCTTACTGCCCTTGATTGATGATACTGTGCCTACGCTAGTTGCAGTGGCCGAGTTAACCATCAGCATCTCGTTGGGCTGTAGGGGCCTGACCTTCTCCGGCTCGTTCTGGCCTCCTGAGACCATGTTATCCAGAAGCTCTAGCTCCAAGTCTAAATCCTTCCATACAGGGGGTAACTCTCCTTCACGAGCCATCACTTGCCCAGAGAGTTCGTCGGCTTTGGTCGAGACCGGGTCCATCGGAGTGGCGATGCCGCAAAGCCCCCCTGCGTGGACCGATTCAAGGTCGATCCCACCTCCCTTGACGCTTTCGATAGTAGTATGAATTGGTTCCCAATCGCCGTCTCCTTGCACCCTACGCCCTGGCGCGATTAGGATCGGGTCGCCGATGCTGAACGAACCCTCGACTATGCTTCCCCCGATGATGCCACCCCGTAGTTCGGCGGGCCTCGAACCCGGACGGTTGGTGTCGAACGAGCGAGCTACGTACATCAACCCAGTCTCGTCAGAGGGGCGGTCAGGCGTCGGGATTACATCCTCGACTGCTTGGATCAGGATGTCGAGGTTGACATCGTGGTGGGCTGAGACTGGGATGATCGGGGCGCCCTCGGCTATCGTCCCACTGAGGAACTCCTTGATTTCGCCATAAGACTCCACAGCTCTCTCACGAGTCACGATGTCGATCTTGTTCTGCACCACTACGATGTTCTCGATACCGGCAATCTGCAACGCGGCCAGATGTTCGCGAGTCTGAGGCTGAGGGCACTTCTCGGTAGCCGCGATGAGCAGCATGGCACCGTCCATTATCGAGGCCCCAGAGATCATCACCGCCATCAAAGTCTCGTGACCTGGGGCGTCGACGAAGGATACCACGCGAAGCAGTTCGCCGTCTGAGTCATCTCTGTCTTCTGGGTGCTTGCCCTTGGCGTAGAATCTGCCGTCAACAGTCTTGTAGAAAGCCGTGTCCGCATACCCCAGTTTGATGCTGATGCCCCGCTTCCTCTCCTCGGAGTGAGTGTCTGTCCAGACTCCGGAAAGAGCCTGAGTAAGGGTGGTCTTGCCGTGGTCGACGTGACCGACCATGCCTATGTTGACTTCGGGTTGACGGGGGAGACTCTGTACCAGTTCTCATCCCCCCTGCCGATTCACTCCTCTTCTCCAGAGGGCTCCTCGACAGGTACTGCCTCATCGACGAGGCCGAAGATGGCGTCGAGGGAGCGATTGCCCACCTCGGTGATTTTCAGGTTGATCTGTCGGGTGTCCTGACTGACCACGTTGCCACGAAGATTGCGTCGCCTGCGAATCCCATCGTACTTGTACCGGTAGATCTTGCCTCTCTTGTTGACGTAGCGCTTCCCTTTGTATCCAATTCCAGCGGTAATGAGCACCGACTTGATGCCGCCGCCAGCGAGTTCGGGGCGCATGGGGCGCCCTGTGAGGTCAGATCCACCGGTGATCTGCAACTTGTAGCCGGAGAGCGACTTGTCGCCCTCGCCGACGAACATGCCGTCGACGGTGTCTCCGATTCTCTTGCCGAGGAAGTGGTTGTAGTTCGAGCCGGTGATGTCGATGCCGAAGGCTCGTCCGCCAGAGGATGGCGCGGTGTCATTGATTACTGCCTTGAAGGCCTGCTCTGCTGCCACTTCCGTCACCTCGNACGGCCTCCCGACATGAGGNCCCTATAAGAGCGGTTCGCAAGCGCCTACGGCGCTTTTCGAATCATTGGAATTCCTTCTCTATCCGACTCTCAAGGACAGCAGGTGCGGTGTTGGTCATCGTGATGTGCTGGGTCCTGCCCCTTCCGACCGATGCGTTGGCCANCCTAGTCTCAATCAGCCCTTGGGTCTCGAGCACCTTGAGGTGCTTCCAGAATGTCGTATAGCTACGGGGCCGGGCGCCGAACTCCTCGCAAACTAGGTTGTACAGTTTTTGTGCATCGCCGCTGGATATCTCATCGACCTTCTTCAGGCGCCTGCAGATTCCGAGGAGGACCAGCTTCTGGTGCCTGCCCAGATTGTCGACCTGACTCGGCTCGACAGAGGCCGCCCGCAGGGTGCTGGGTCGTACGTCCTCCACCAGGACATCGCCCCTGCCAGCCTTCTCAGCACGGCGGACCGCGGCCTCCAGCAACTCGATCGCGAGGCGTGCATCTCCGGAGTCGGAGGCGAACCTGCCAATCTTAGCTAGGATGTCGTCGCCTACTGAGCCCGGCCTGCAAGCCTCTTCGTAGCGTTGTCTGGCGATGCCCACCAGCTCNGGCTCGTCGTAGGGCTGCAAATCTAGGACATTGCTCTCCCCGAGGCGAGAGATGATAGCGGCCTCGAACAACTTCAGCATAGAGGCATCTTGGCTCACCAGTATCAGTGAGAGGGAGCCTTGTTGGTCCTGCCCCTCGTCGATCCTCAGCAGCTTGTAGATGAGGTCGGACTTCTCCCTCCGGATCAGGACATCAACCTCGTCGAGAACCAGCAGCAGATGACTGTCATGTGCATTCAGGTTGCGACGGATGGACTGGACAATCTCGCCTGAGCTGAAGCCTCGCTCTGGGTGACCGGAGTCGAGGGAGAGCGCAATCTGCTGCAGGACCTGCGAGGTGGTTGGGTGGTTGCGGCAGTTGACATGTGCCAGAACGATCTTCCTNCGTCCGTCCAGAAGGCGCTGCAGATCCTCTCCGAAGCGGCGCGTTATGACGGTCTTCCCAGAGCCGACAGGACCGGTGATTACGGCCTTGCCACCAACTCCGTGGCTTTCCATGCCGATGAACATAGAAGCCAGTTCCCGAAGCTCCGAATCCCGGCCGACCAATGCGGGGGGTGTCCAGTCGAATGAGAACGGCGCTCTGTCCAGCAGGACTTTGCCCGCACCTATTCTATCGAGGTAGTCGGCCATCGTGCGACTCGTGCTCACATCGTTATTAGACATATTTGGAGCAACACGCTCGCATACGCCCGTCTGCGACGCGCAGGCGTTCATGGAATCTCATCGAACTGGTATCCGCTCTGCCATTCCTTCTCACCGAGAGCGACCTCGAGCTCGTAGGGGGTGATGAGCGGTTTGGCGTACTTCACCGAGTCGTCGATGGC
>JGI26063J44948_1000084_pt1 | contig 20332 bp, 20 predicted proteins | sample MarorgKNORR_S2LV_4_FD_44948 | JGI IMG/M metagenome (IMG submission 44948) | reverse complement strand
ACATGTGAAGATAAATTACGACAAAAAATGCCGAAGCACCTACTGAGTGAAGATAGCGTATTAGCCAACCCCATTCAACATCTCTCATAATATATTCAACAGAGGCAAAAGCATAAGCCGAGTCAGGTTTATAGTGCATGGTTAGAAAAATCCCCGTAACTAGCTGCATGCCAAGCATTAACATTGCAAGCCCACCAAAAAAGTACCAAAGATTAAAGTTTCTTGGTGTGTAGTATTCTGCTAAATGCTCGTTAAAAACCTTAGTTAGAGGAAATCGTTGGTCTATCCAGCTTTGTTTATTTTTCATAATCCGCTTTTATGTAATTTCTGGGTCAACGCCAATACGAATAAGTGAGTCTGACACGTATCGGTAAGGGGGTATAACTAAATTGGTTGGAGCAGGTACGCCCGCATAAACTCTTCCAGCTAGGTCAAATTTTGAGCCATGACATGGGCAATAAAAGCCGCCCGGCCAGCTATCACCTCCAAGGTCGGCGGCACCTGGTTCTGGACGGTAAGTAGGCGAACACCCTAGGTGTGTACAAACACCTACAATGACCGCAACACTTTCTTTATTTTTGATAGATCTAAAATTAGACGTTACATAGCTGGGCTGCTGGTTTTTAGAGTTGCCTGTCCCATCAGGATCGTCCAGACTCTTAATGAGTCCATCTGAGTTAAGAGCGTCAAGCGCTTTTTCGTCACGCATAAAAATCCAAACGGGTTTTTTGCGCCATAAAACACGAACAAGTTGGCCCGCTTCAAGCTTTGAAATATCAATATCAATAGGGGCACCAGCAGCCTTTGTTTTTGCTGAAGGTTTCATTGTTGACAAAAAAGGCCAAGCTACAAAGCCAACACCTACAGCACCAACCACGCTAGTTGCCTTGGTTAAAAAGCGCCTTTTCTTTAAGTCTATTGTTTGTTCGGACATAAAAAATTTTGAAAGATAATTAGGTAAAAAACCGCACTATTATAATGTAAATGATTGATATTTAAAAGCAAAAAACGACACACACTGACTATTATTTGCTTTTTTCAATTTTTATTGAAACTGATTTGGCGTTCGACAGTCCATCCACTTGCTGAACGATTGACAGCAGCACCTTTCGTTGTTTCTCAGCGCGGAATGCTACAGAGGCATTTGTCGCCAATAAAGTCACTTTTTGTTCCTCAACTAAACACAACGTAAGGCCATTTAGCTTTGAAGGAAGTGCCTTTTGAAAGAGTGAATTTAAATGGTTATGCATTTTTGCTTTTTCAAACAACGAGCCCAAACCTCCTGCCGGCTTAAAATTTGTAAGGTTTGTAGTTGTTTTATCTTGCATATATGAGAAAATAGCCCAGTTTTATTAACTATTGTTTTTTGTTACATGAGTATTATAAATAATGTTTTATCAAAAGTCCTTGGGTCTANCAATGAACGACTTATAAAAAAGTATACTGGACTTGTGGCAAGGACGAGCTCTTTTGAGTCTCAGATGCAGTCTCTTAGTGATCAGGATCTTGCTGATAAGACCAATCAGTTTAGAGAAAGACTTAATAGTAAAGAGACGCTAGATGATATTCTGCCCGAAGCTTTTGCTGTTGTTAGGGAGGCAAGCCAAAGATCTCTTGGCTTAAGGCACTATGATGTGCAGCTCATTGGAGGAATGGTTCTGAATGAGGGCAGTATTTCTGAAATGGGTACAGGAGAAGGAAAAACGCTAGTAGCAACCCTACCTGCATACCTTAATGCGCTAGATGGGAAAGGCGTTCACATTGTGACTGTTAATGATTATCTAGCAAAACGAGACGCCGAATGGATGGGCAAGGTGTTTTCTTTTTTGGGTCTTCAGGTTGGAACAGCGATTTCGGGAATGTCTAGCGAAGAAAAAAAAGCAGCCTACGCTTGCGACATTACCTACGCAACTAATAATGAGCTTGGCTTTGATTATCTTAGAGACAACATGGCTTTTTCCCAAGAGCAAAAAACACAAAAAGCCCTAAACTATGCAATTATCGATGAGGTTGATTCGATCCTAATTGACGAAGCCAGAACTCCACTAGTTATATCCGGCCCAACAGATGACCACGCAGAGGTGTATAGGGCGATAGACAAGATGATTCCTAAATTTACACTTCAAACAGAGACAGGAGAGGGAAAAGAAGTTGTGGTTATAGAGCCAGGCGACTACACTGTTGATGAAAAACATAAGCAGGTTTATCTTTCAGATGACGGGCATGTTAAGGCCGAAGACATGTTAATTGAGGCAGGCGCCTTAGCCGAAGGTTCAAGTCTTTATGACGCTGGCAATATAATTTTGATGCAACACTTAATATCAGGCTTACGCGCCCATATTTTATTTCAAAAAAATGTTGACTATCTAGTTAAAGATGACGAGGTTGTCATTGTAGATGAGTTTACAGGTAGAACCATGGAGGGTAGGAGATGGTCAGAAGGCCTCCATCAAGCAATTGAAGCCAAGGAAAATGTAAGCATTAAGAAAGAAAACCAAACATTAGCCGCTATAACTTATCAGAACTATTTTAGGCTCTATGAAAAACTAGCAGGCATGACGGGTACTGCTGAAACAGAGGCATCAGAGCTTCATGATATCTATGGGCTAGAGGTTGTTGTGGTTCCGCCTAATACAAAATCTTTCCGTATTGACAATTCAGATCTAATATACGGCACAATGGGCGAAAAGCTTGACGCTGTAGTCATTGATATTAAGGAATGTCAAAAAAAACAGCAGCCAGTTTTAGTTGGTACAAGCAGTATTGAAAGTTCAGAGGGCGTTTCAGATCTACTCAAGAAACACAACATTAAGCACGAGGTTCTTAATGCCAAGCAGCATCAACGCGAAGCAGAAATTATTGCAAATGCTGGAGCGCCAGGGGCTGTTACGATTTCAACGAACATGGCAGGAAGAGGAACAGACATTGTCTTGGGTGGAAGGTCGCCAGAAGAGGCCACTGAGCCTGAAAAGAATACGTGGAAAGAAAAACATGAAAGTGTCATTAGTTCAGGAGGGCTTCATATTATTGGCACTGAGCGCAATGAGTCTAGGCGTGTAGATAACCAGCTACGTGGACGCTCTGGCAGGCAAGGAGATATAGGGTCGACGCGATTTTATTTGTCTTTAGAGGACAGCCTGATGAAAATTTTTGCCTCTGAAAAAACCGCTAGCATGATGAAAAAATTAGGCATGAAAGAGGGGGAGGCGCTAGAACATAGTTGGCTAAACAAGACAATTGCAAATGCCCAGAAAAAGGTTGAAGGGATGCACTACGATGCCCGTAAACATCTTCTTGAGTATGACGATGTGGCTAATGACCAGCGTAAGGTAATTTATCAGTTAAGAGACGAATTAATGGGAACTGATGACGTTAAAGAGCGCTATGAAATTATTAGAGACAGCGTCATTAGCGACCTGTTTTTTGAGCATATTTCACCGAAGGTTCTCGAAGAAGACTGGGACATAGAGGGTCTCCATAGTGCTTTAATTCTAGACTATGGAGCTGATATACCAATACAGCAACGTATAGACGATGGCCTCGATGTCGATGAATTATTAAAGATTGTTTTGGAGGGGCTATCATTAGCTCATGAGGCAAAGGAAAATACAATTGGAAGTGAGACAATGAGGGTTTTTGAAAAAGCGGTCATGCTAAGAGCGCTGGACCACCATTGGAAAGAGCATCTTTCAGTTATGGATCATTTGAGACAAAGCGTTAATTTGCGTGGATACGGCCAAAAAAATCCAGTACAAGAATTTAAACGAGAGTCTTTTTCAATGTTCACTCTTTTGCTTGAGGTTATTAACATTGAAATGGTTAAAGCTTTGTGCAGTGTCGACGTAGGGCAAAAAAATAATAATCCTGAAGAAACACCAAGAGCCGAAAATACGCAGAGTAATAGCGTCGCTATTCAGAATAAGAGCCCTGTAGTTCAGCGCTCTGCAGCAACAAGACGACCAGCAAAGCCTAAAAAAGTTGGAAGAAACGAACCATGCCCTTGCGGCTCTGGAAAAAAATACAAGCACTGCCATGGTTAAATACTTTACTTTTAAAAAGGCGCTAACAAGCATATGACTTCAGTAACGCTAACTAAACCCGATGATTGGCACCTACATCTCAGAGATGGCGATGCAATGAAGTCAGTTGTTGGAATGAGCGCTGCACAAATGGGCAGGGCGATTATTATGCCCAACCTTTCTCCGCCAGTAAAAAATTCCGTTCAGGCGAAAGCCTACCGCGAGGAAATTATGAGGGCGCTGCCAAAAGGGACTGGCTTCAATCCTCTCATGGTTCTTTATCTTACAGATAGGACAACCAAGGCTGAAATCCTCGAGGCAAGCAATACCCAAGAAGTGTATGCGGCAAAATTATATCCAGCGGGCGCAACAACTAATTCTAAAAATGGGGTTACAAATATAAACAGCATCTATCCAGCACTAGAGTCTATGCAGGAGGAAGGCATGCCCCTTCTTGTTCATGGCGAGGCGACTGATTCCAATATAGATATTTTTGACCGAGAGGCTGTGTTTATTGACACAACCCTTAGTAGGGTTATAAAAGATTTTCCTGAGTTAAAGATTGTTCTTGAGCACATTACAACAAAAGACGCTGTTGACTTCATTGTTGAAAGCGAAAAAAACATAGCTGCTACAATTACCCCACACCATCTGCTGGCTAACAGAAATCACATGCTTGTTGGGGGAATTAAACCACATTATTACTGTTTGCCTATCTTAAAAAGACAATACCCTCATCAGGATTCTTTGATAGCAGCAGCTACCTCAGGAAACCCAAAGTTTTTCTTAGGCACAGACTCGGCACCCCATGACCAGCACCAGAAAGAATCTGCATGTGGATGTGCGGGCATCTTTAGCGCTCATGCTGCAATCGAGCTTTATGCAGAAGCCTTTGATAGGAGTAACTCAATAGAAAAGCTTGAAGGGTTTTCGTCTATTTTTGGACCAGATTTTTATGACTTACCCCATAATAAAGAAAAAATTACTCTAGAAAAGACCACATGGAAAGTTCAAGATAGCTATGACTTTGCAAACACTACAGTAGTGCCTTTTTTTGCAGGCCTTGATCTTTCTTGGAGGCTCTTAACTTAAGGAAGGCTAGATATATTCTATCCATAAATACAGAAAATATTGCAAAAATAAACCCAGATGAGATAGACTTTCATTCATGAGTTTTGCTTCACAAATAAAGTGTTCAAATAAGAAAAAGTCAAGGAGCTAATGTGTCATCAGGCAGTAAAAAAATTGTTGTCATCGGTATAGTCAGTAATGCCGTAGTCACTTTACTAAAGTTTAGCTCTGCATTTGTGACAACTTCAGCTTCAATGATGAATGAAGCCATTCACTCGTTAATGGATACGCTGAACCAGTTGTTTTTATTATTTGGTTTAATCGCCAGTGAAAAAGCGCCCGATCAAGATTACGCTTTCGGCCATCATCAAAAAAAGTTTATTTGGAATTTATGGTCAGCTATTGGGCTTTTCTCAATAGGCTCAGGTCTGGGCTTGTACCATGCTTACCACTCCTACTCAATTATGGGCGAGGTAGAAATTGAGGCTGTCAGCATCAACATCCTTAATTTCAATATTAGCGGCATACTGTTGGCGTTTATTGTTCTGAGCGCATCCTTTGTGATTGAGGGCAACGCTTGGCGCGTGGCGATCAATGAGTTTCGTCAAAGAACCAAAGACATTGATATTTCTGTTGTGCAATATATATCTGAGGCCAAAGATCCAACGTTGGTGGCGATGATCCTCGAAGACAGTATCGCGATGTTTGGTATTTTGCTGGCAATCATCGGTATTTCTCTTTCTTATATCACCGGTGATCCACTTTGGGATATTCTGTTTTCCTCTCTAATTGCCGTTTTACTAGGCATTGCAGCTGTGTTTTTGGGTAGGGTAAATATGATTTATCTGTCTGATATTCGACACCTGGAAATTGAAGATTCCTTTACAAGTATTTGTAAAGAGCACAGTGAGGTCGAGCTTTGCCACGACGTCAAATCCATTGTGATGGATGAAAACAACATTGTTCTTGTTGCCGAGGTCGAGGTGAGAGAGGAAGCCTTAATAGAAAATATCCAAGCTGACATTGAGCAAGAGAGGGCGCAAATATCAGAATATATCGAACTGAGGGATGAGCGTTCTGCAGTATTTGCTACGGTAAGGCGTATTGATTATATTATTGAGGATTTAACCAATCAACTTCAACAAAAACACCCGCAAGTTCAATCGGTTACCATTGAGGTGGGTATCTATAAGGGTTGAAGGGTGAATTCTAGATTACAAAAAATGCCGGATACACTCCCATGGCGTTGCTTAAATTGATCAATCGACATTAGCATCTTTAAAGTACTGCTTGCTATTTTTAACGTCTTTTTTAATTTGATTTTTTAGCTCTTCAAGGGAATTGAATTTTATTTCTTCTCTGCATTTTTGTTTAAAAAAAACGTTAACGCGACTACCGTATATTTCTTGATTAAAGTCAAAAATGAAGACCTCTAGAAGAACTTTAAGCCCTCCAAGTGTAGGCCTTTTGCCAACATTACAGACGCCCTTATAGGTAATGTTATTTATCCTAATTAGAACGCTAAACACTCCTAGAACTGGACTAAGCTTTCGCCTAATGCTTATATTGGCTGTTGGAAAGCCAATCTTTCTGCCTTGTTTGTCGCCATGGGCAACACGACCGCTAATTGCAAAAGGCCTTCCTAGAAGTTTTTCTGCGGTTTGAAAATCCCCTGAGGAAAGTAGCTTTCTAATTGCAGAGCTACTAACTCGTTGATTATCAATACTCACACCATCAACTGTTTCAACATTAAACCCATAGTCAATTGAGTGCTCTTGAAGCATATTACAATCCCCTAGGCGATCTTTTCCAAAACGGAAGTCATCACCAACATAGCAATACTTAGCTTTAATTTTTTTAACGAGAACGTCTTCAATAAAGGAGTGAGCGCTTATTTGGGAAAAAGACTTGTTAAATCTTATTAATAGGTGTTTGTCTACACCCAACGACTTAAGATATAAGTGTTTATCCCTAAAGCTACTCAGTCTTGCTTTAGGACGGCCAAAAAAAGACTCAGGAGTGACAGAAAATGAAACCACAAGCGATGGTACGTTTAGATTTTTTGCCGTTGAGACTAGCTTTTTAATAATTTCTTGATGGCCTGCGTGGACGCCATCAAAATTGCCAATAGTTAGAGCACATCCAGACTGGTTTTTAAGATTGTGAAGGCCGCGAATTAGTTCCATGGTGCTATTTTACTCATAGCTTTAATGCTTATTAACTGAATCAAGCGCCAACAGTATTTTTTTAGTAGGGACTGGCAAGCCTAGAGATAGTCCTTTAACTCGATAATATCCATTAACGCCTCCTGGGGAGCTAACAACAACTGGCCTAACCCACAAATCGTAATGACTAAAGCTATGCCTAAAGCTAGAAAGTGAGCGTGTTATAGTGGCGCCTATATTGTGTTTTTTAACCATTGCGCTTATTTCAATATCATTGTCATTACACTCAACAAGGCTCCATAGCCCTCCCCAGATTCCCTTATTGGGTCTTTTTTCTAGGTAGACATCACCCTTTTCGTTCAGGAAGACTAAGAATGCAGCTGATTTTTCAGGTTTGATCGTTTTTATTTTTTTTGTTGGGAAGCGTTCTTGTTCGTTGCAAAGCCTAGCTTCACAACNCCTCGATATTGGACACTTTGTGCAGCGAGGCTTTCTTATGGTGCAAACAGTCGCACCTAAGTCCATAATNGCTTGAGTGTAGTTTGAATTTTGAACCTTAGGGGTGTGTTGCTTGGCAAGACCCCATAATTCTTTTATCACGCTACTAGANCTATAATGGCCAGAAACCTTGTGATATCTAGCCAAGACTCTCTTAACATTGCCATCAAGAATTGGAAGAGGCTGGTTACAAGCTAATGACAAGATGGCACCAGCAGTTGATTCTCCAATTCCTGGAAGAGACAACAAGTCTGAGTAGTTAGTTGGAAAAACCCCACTATGCGTAGTTAAAATTATCTTAGAGCTTTTGTGCAGATTTCTTGCTCGGCTGTAGTATCCTAGCCCAGCCCATGACGCTAAAACGGCATCTTCATCCGCATTAGCAAGGGCGGCTATATCTGGAAATTTTGCTATAAAGTTATTAAAGTAATCTATGACAGTAGAAACCTGCGTCTGCTGAAGCATAATTTCTGACAACCAAACATGATAGATATTAGGGTGCTTAGATTGCCAAGGGAGGTTTTTTCTTCCGTTTTCTTGAAACCAATCTAACAGCTCTTCGGCAAGCGCTGTCACTTCTTCAAATTAAGAGGGTTAGATAAATCAACACCATCCATAAAAGGCTTNCTAATGTCTTCATTGGTTACTTGATATACGCACCCTATCCAGTTATTAATAATTGCATTAGCGCTGTCATGCCATGTGTTGTCAAGCTTGTCCGCAATCAGCTCTTCAGGAAAATTGTCGATCGATGCTTTTTTGGAGTCAAGCTTGGCACGGTATTCTTCTAGAATAGCTTGACTTTGTAACGAAAGGTAATTGCTTGGAATTGGAGGATATTCAGAGCCATTATTTTCAAGATAAATAGCAACCTCTCGTTTGTACTCTTTGAGAAGGCTAATAGAGTCATATTCTGGATGCCCCTGAAAGAAAACAAGTCGAAAAAGATCTGGGCTAACCGCTAAATGAACGCCAATCTTGCTTTTGGCTAAAACCCTTATTCCAGCGTCTGAAAATTGCTCTTCAGAAATTTCATTAAAACGAGAGTGCGGAATATCAAATCGGGTGTTCACCCCTTTGACAAGAGGGTGGCTTCTATTAATCACTTTATGAGGAAAGACGCCCCAGTGTTTTGCACCAATTGGTTGGCGCTTTTGGCCATATTTAAACTCTAAAACAGCATGCGTTGCTAGGCAAGAGCATAGCGTTGAGGTTACGTTTTCATAAGACCAATCAACAACCTCCTTAAGCTGGTCATAAAATGGGGCTAGCTGAAGGTCTGTAGCAGAAACATTGGCTCCACTAATAATAAGCGCATCCAACCCTTGAGATTTGATTTCATCGAAAGTTTTATAGTGCGTTTTTAAGTGCTCTGACGCTTTCGGGCCTCTTTTAATGCTAGTAAGAGAAAAAGGGTGCATATAAAACTGAGCAATCTGATTAGAATGGCCAACTAAACGAAAAAACTGTCGTTCAGTGGCCTCTAGAGCCGCATCTGGCATCATGTTTAAAAGACCAATATGAAGTTCTCTAATAGCCTGATGTTCAGCCCTACCTTTGGAAAGAATTGTTTCACCTTGATTTTTTAGGCGTTCAAATGAGGGCAGTTTTGAGTGGGCTATTAATGGCATGTTATTTCAACGCGTTAGAGATTAGGTTAATAACGTCTATTGAAGAGTTACAATCATGAAGATCGTCGCTTTTAATTGTACAGCCGTATTTATCAGCGAGAGCTTTATATTTTATAAGCCTGTCTTCAATCAGCCTAGGAAAAACCCAGCCCACAAAGGAGTCTGGATTAATTTGAGCAGCGTAACTTAGATTATTTTCTTTTAAGTAGGACTGAAGAGCCTTTTCAAAAAAGGTGGGATTGTAGTACATTGGCTTAGGCCGCCTTTTAGCTCGATCAATAAGTCTACGCTCAGTTTCCTCGCTCGTTTTAATATAAACAATTAAAGTTTTTTCTGATAGAAGCTTATAAAGCTTGTCATCGTCCAGCTCGCAAAGGCTTCCCCCAGCGTCATTTATGAAGTGAGCGTAACCTTTTTCTTGAGATTGGTTAATAAACTGAGGCACCTCATACATGGCCTTTATTTCTGCTTCTAGAAAGAGGTTTTGACGGCGAACGAACTCATCTATTGGAAGGCCTCCCTGTTCAGGGTTTCCAATCTTACCAAGGAACGCAGAGATTGGCGCTAAGTTGTCAAAGGTAACTTGACTATTTACACTTATAGAGTTGCTTTCTAGGAGCGGCCGAAGCCAAGAGTCTTTTTTCATTTTTTGAGCTACATTGTCAATAATCGAATCTCTTAGGTGAGTTGAGCCAATCCTATAGTCGCCCGAAAAATGGAACCACCCCCCTTCTTCTCCAATAATTTTTGCAAGACGCGTCTTGCCTACCCCCGACATTCCAAGCAATGTTAGGCGTTTATTTTTTTCATTTTTAAATTGGTTAGCAGAGGTAATCATATAACACCATCTTCCTTAAACATTGTGCGAATACCACGAATAGCTTGACGAATTCGATGTTCGTTTTCAATTAAGCATATTCGAACATATTCATCACCATAATTTCCAAACCCTATTCCTGGAGATACACCTGCCTTAGCGCGAGCCCTTGCTTTTAGTTCATTAGTGATTGCAAAAACATAAGTTGGTAGTCGCTCTATTCTTGCAAAATTCTCATTCATTCTTTTTAGCTTAGTTATTAAGTGTATTCAAGTAGAGAGCGTTAGATGATAGGAGCTAAACTTTCTTATATTGAGTACACCACTGTCTAGTAATAAATATTGACCTTTAATGCCCTCCAAAACGCCTGAAATAGAGGGAGTTTTGTCAAAGTTTAAAGAGACAACCTTGGTGGGGTATTTTAGCACAGGGTAGTTGATATTTACGACATCGTCGTGAAGCCTTATGGCGCCAGTCTCGTCAATTTCGTCTGAAATCTCACTTAGTAATGATGCCTTTAAAGAAGGAAGATCTGATAACTCGACTTCATTTTTTAACATGTTTCGCCAGTTTGTTCTATCCGCAATATAGCTCTTTAAGGCGACCTCAATCGTGCCAGAGTCTCGGCGTGATTTTACTTCAAGTATGGGTAGTGCAGAAACCGCACCCTGCTCAATCCAGCGATTATGAGTTCTTTCTTTATTAGTGATGCCGACTTTTGCTTTAGCAGTGTTTGCGAGATAAACAACAGTGGGTTGAAAACAGTAGCTAAGGCCCCATTCTGGCTCTCTGCACGTGCCTAGGTGAAAGTGACATTGCTCAGGCTTCATTATGCACATATCGCACTTTGCTAGCGAAATGAAACAGGGGTAGCAGTAGCCTCCTTGCCAGCTCTTTTTGGTTTTTCTTCCACAATTAGCACAATTTATTGCATCATTATATTTCAGCTCAATACGCTGCCCTAAAAGAGCATTCATATCTATTTTTTCTTCACCAATTGGGAGTTGATAGTAGGCATCTCCATCTATGAGAGAGGTGTCCATTGCTTGTACGTGTCCACTTAATTGCATAGCATTGTTTGAACATTGCGGTATTTGTCAGCAGTTTGAATCATAATTTCCTCAGGAATAATTGGCGCCGGTGGCGACTTATTCCAGTTAAGAGTTTCTAGGTAATCTCTAATAATTTGTTTATCAAAGCTATTAGGGCTTATGCCAGGAGTATAGTCCGCCAAAGACCAAAATCTTGAAGAGTCTGGCGTTAATATCTCATCCATTAGTGTTAATTGATTTTCTGAGTCTAGTCCAAATTCAAACTTTGTGTCAGCAATAATAATGCCACAATTAAGCGCGTGTTCGGCGGCAAAATTATATATGCTAAGACTGACTTTTTTTATTTGAGTTGCAATTTCACTGCCAACTATGTTCTCAGTTTCATTGAACGAAATGTTAGCATCATGCTCCCCAACCGCCGCTTTTGAAGAGGGTGTATAAAGAGGGCTCTCGAGTTTTTCGGCAAGACACATTTGAGGTGGAAGTGAAATCCCACAAATAGATCCTGTTGCCTTGTATTCTTTCCAACCAGAGCCAATTAAATAACCTCTAACTACAGCCTCAATTGCTATAGGTTTAAGCTTCTTAACGACAATCGCACGACCATGAAGCGCTTCAGCCTCTTCTTTCGATAAAACATCTTCAAGCCCTATGCTAGATAGATGGTTTTGAATAATGTGATTTGTTTTATTAAACCAGTAGTTTGCTATGGAAGTAAGAATTTTCCCTTTATCTGGGATAGGCTGATCAAAAACAACGTCAAAAGCAGAAAGACGGTCGGTTGTTACAATCAACATGTAGTTTTCGTCGATATCGAAAATATCCCTGACCTTGCCTCGATGAAGAAGTGGCAAGCTTAAATTGGCCTTCACAAGAGACTGCATCTCTACCCTAAATAGTATAAAGTTTTTATTTTAATCGAATGTATTGGTGATGTGACCTTGTTAAAAGGTATGACCCTGAAAAGTCTTACTATACGTCTAAGTCTATGAGTACTTGTTTTGCTCGAGTTTGAAATTCTGCCATTTTGTTGCTTGGTACAAACGACTGTTTGGGTGGCTTCACTTTTTCGGCGTCTTTGTGAACTCCGTTAATTCGAAGCTCATAATGTAGATGTGGCCCAGTTGATTGGCCCGTGCTTCCAACATACCCGATTAATTGTCCTTTTGAGACCNTGTCTCCAGACTTTAGGCCCTTTGCAAACTTTGATAGGTGTGCATAAACAGTTAAATATTCTGAGCCATGCTTTAAGTAAACCACATTTCCATAGCCTGTTAATGTAGCTGTATATTTGACAATGCCTTTTGCGGTGGCGTGAACCGGAGTGCCTGAGGGGGAGGCAAAGTCGGTTCCCCTATGAGAGCGATAAACTCTAAGGGTTGGGTGGTAGCGGCTTTTTTTAAATCCTGAGCTAATTCGATCATATTTGGCAGGAGCAAAGCCAAANGTGTCGTTAAGAGTGNTGCCTTTGGAGGTAAAGTATTTTTTTTCATCAAGAGAATTTGTGTAAGCAAATAGTGCAATGGTTCTTTTTCCACCAACATAAATCATAGAGCAAGGTGTTTTTTCTCCATCCCACGAAAGAATAAATTTGTCTCCCCTTCTTAAGTCTCTACTGAAGTCAATTTCCCATGAAAAGTTATCCACCATCATCTTTGTAACTTCGGCTTCAATGCCAGCTTTTTTGGCATCATAGTTAAGAGACTTATTAATCGTTATTAATGTGTGTGTAAAGCCTCCAGNGGGCTGAGCATTAGTCCTATCGAAACGAAATTTTTTATTTTCATACGTTATAGATAGAGGGNTNGAATTAATTGGACTAAATATTATTTTTTCTAGATCGTGGTTGTCATCAAGAGTTATCCTAAACTTGTCACCAGGAAAAATATTATTTAGTCTCTGGGCTGTTTTGCTAGAAGTCATTAGCTTTGTTAAAAGATTTCCAGAAAGGCCAGCACTAAAGAAGAACTTATAAAAAGTATCCCCTCGTGATACTTTAAAGCTCAAGTCATGCTTCCCATCTGCCATAGCTGGTAAGGTCAAGAAAGAGCACAGCAAAAAAAAAGCAAGCAAAAAAGGCTTGCACAAGAATAGTAGTTTATTATTAAGCACTTGATTCAATAACAGATTTTGCTATTTGACGAGAAAGCTGGTCATTTTCCACAACTCTTGCCAGTGTGTCAACATTTGATACAGGAACATCCAAAAGCGTTTTTTCTATGGTTTTGCTAATATCAAGAAAGCCAATTTTGTTTCCAAGAAAGGCTTCAACGGCAACCTCATTAGCTGCATTAAGTGTGCCAGGAGCATTTTTTCCTTGTTTTAGGGCCTCATAGGCAAGACCTAAACAGCTAAAGACGGACATATTAGGCAGTATAAACTCGAGCGGNTTTTGTTTGGTTAGATCTAGATCTCCTACTCCGGAATCTTGTCGTTCAGGGTAAGAAAGCGCATATGATATTGCGCTTCTCATATCTGGCAGGCCTAGCTGAGACAAAACACTTCCATCATTAAAATAAACGAAGGAATGAATAATGCTTTGAGGGTGAATAACCACCTCAATTTGATTTGAGCTTAATCCAAAAAGAAAGTTTGCCTCAATAACCTCTAGCCCTTTATTCATCATTGTTGCAGAGTCAACTGAAATTTTTTCCCCCATTGTCCAGTTAGGGTGTTGGCATGCCTGCTCTGGGGTGACATGCTTAAGTTCATGAATAGGCGTTTTAAGAAATGGGCCGCCTGAAGCAGTTAGCTGTATTTTTTTGAGTCCATCAATTCCTCCTTGTAGGCATTGGAAGATTGCACTATGCTCAGAGTCTACTGGAATTAACTCGGCACCAGATTTTTTAGTAGCATTTATTAGTAAATCACCTGCTAGGACTAATGACTCTTTGTTAGCCAACATAACTCTTTTGCCAGTATCTACTGCTGCTAAAGTAGACGCCATTCCTGCGCTGCCAACAACTGCAGCCATGACGTAATCAACCTCTTTATGAGAGGCTATTTCTATGAGCGCATTCTCACCAGACAAAACGGTCACCCCTTCGGGCGCTGTTTTTCGTAAACTTTCAGCAGCATCAGGATCAATTAGTACAGCATAAGTCGGCATATGTGTTTTGCAAAGTAGCAGCATTTTTTTCCAACTTTTTTGTGCACTTAAGGCAAAGACTGTGTATTTATCTGGATGACGTGAAATGACCTCAAGTGTATTGAGGCCGATCGAGCCAGTTGCGCCTAATATAGAAACTTTCTTCATATTAAAAAGCTAAACAAAAGAAAAAAGATTGGTGCTGCACAGGTTAGGCTGTCTATTCTGTCAAGAAGCCCACCATGCCCAGGAAGAATTTTTCCGCTATCCTTTACATCTGCTAAGCGCTTAAGTATGCTTTCGAATAAATCACCAAGAATCGAGACCAAAGAAACAATGAGTGATAAAACTCCGAAGTTAAAGTAAATTTCAAGAGTGGGCTTGTCGGTTGTCATCAAAACATATAAAGCTCCAACTACAAGAGATAAAACAACCCCACCTAACGCACCTTCAATGGTTTTTCCAGGGCTAACATTAGGGCAAAGCTTATTCCCCCCAAAAGTCCTGCCAGTGAAATAAGCCCCAATATCTGCCGCCCATATGAGAGCAAGGAGTAGCAAAACTAGCGAGCTATTGTTTTTATGAAGTGTAATTAGTGCTAAAGCCATTGGAACTAAGAAAAACAACCCATTAACTAGTTTTATAGATAAGCTATTATTTAAATAGTGGCTATGTTTTGGAAAACTAAAAATCCAATATAATGCGATAATCCACCAAAGCGCCGAGGCAATTAAAACCGGCATCAGGGCTGAAGGCTCCTTCTGTAAAACATAAGTTGTAGCAATAGCTAACAAGATAAATGCAGCTTTTCCAGTTATAGATTTTAGTTTTATAAGGCTACAGAATTCCCACGAAGCAATTATAAGAAGCAAGATAAGAGCTCCTGCAAACTGGTTTTGATTTAAAGTTAAGACTCCTATAATAACAAGGGGGCCTAGAAGTGCAGTAGTTAGTAGTCTCTTAAGCAGCATTATGTATTACCATTTCTTTCACCAAATCGTCGATCACGCGAATGGAAGCTTTCAATGGCAAGGCTAAGTTCTTCTTCATCAAAGTCAGGCCACAATGTATCGCAAAAATAGAGTTCACTGTATGCAATATCCCAGAGTAAAAAATTACTTATCCTTACTTCGCCACTAGTACGAATCAATAAATCAACTCTTGGGTATTCAGCTAAAGCTGTGTAATTATGAAATAAATCGGAGTCAATATCTTGAGGCTTCAACCCATCAACCGAAACTTTTTCGGCGATTTTTTTGGCTGCTTCAGCGATGTCCCACTGACCTCCATAATTGGCAGCGATAACAAGATTTAATCCATTATTGTTTTGAAGTTGCTCTTGAGCGTCTTCAGCCAAGGATTGAATTTCTGGCGTAAAAACAGAAAGGTCGCCAATAATTTTGAGTTTAATATTATTGTCTTTTAGTTTTTTAGTTTCACTTTTAAGGACAGTCAAGAAAAGTTTAAAAAGCAAGCCAACCTCTTCCTCGGAGCGTTTCATATTCTCACTGCTAAATGCAAAGAGGGTTAGGGTGTTAACACCTATTTTTGCACAATGCTTGACAATTTTTCGAACACTTTGAACGCCCCTTTGGTGTCCACTAGAGCGAGGAAGGTGTTTTGATTTCGCCCACCGACCATTACCATCCATAATAATAGCTATATGTTTTGGCGGGCTTTTTTCGCTCATAAAGGGCATTGTTTTATTGAAGTCATAGAGCGCAATTATACCTATAGGGCACCTTAAAGCCTAATGGAAAGTCTAGCCATTGTACTTAGCTTATAGGCGTAAACCAGCTTACTAAAAAACAGATATCTTTATGCGGTAAAATTGTTTCATATGAGCCTAGCAAAGAGAATAATTCCATGTCTCGATGTCCGAGATGGACGCGTTGTAAAAGGCGTTCAATTTATTGATATTAAAGACGCAGGCGACCCCGTTGAAGTTGCAAAGCGTTACGATATTGAGGGCGCTGATGAGATTACCTTTCTTGATATTACAGCGTCGCACGAGGGCCGAGATACTACTATACATATGGTTGAGAAAATTGCTGAACAGGTCTTTATTCCGCTGACTGTGGGAGGAGGCATTCGTAAAGCTGAGGATGTTCGAGCAATGCTAAAGGCTGGTGCTGACAAGGTGGCCGTTAATTCTGCCGCAATCTTTAATCCTGGACTGATCAACGAACTCTCTAGAACTTTTGGATCTCAATGTATTGTTATTGCGATTGATGCTAAACGAGTTTCTAATGACCCGGCAAAATGGGAAATATTTACTCATGGGGGGCGCAAACCAACTGGGATTGATGCTATTGAGTGGGCTATAAAAATGACCCAGGGAGATGCAGGTGCAGGCGAGATTTTATTAACCTCAATGGACAGAGACGGAACAAAGGATGGGTTTGATATTGCCCTTACTAGAGCAATATCGGATGCAGTTTGTGTTCCTGTAATTGCATCTGGAGGCGTAGGCAAGTTGTCGCATTTATCCGAAGGAGTGCTAGATGGTGGTGCAGATGCAGTTTTAGCGGCAAGCATTTTTCATTTTGGTGAATATACTATAGGAGAGGCTAAACAATCAATGCACGATAGAGGCATTGAGGTTAGGCTATAGAATATTGAGTTTTGAGACTCAACAGCGTATCATTACGCAGTTTTGATTCTAGGACTGTAATGACTGCAAAGAAAGAATTTTGGGCGTTGTTGGCATTATTTATAATGCCTATTGCTCTTGGCACTCTGTTTTTTTATTTTAACCCAAGCTATTTTAGTCAAAGTACGATTAATTACGGGGAGTTGGTTCGCCCTGTAATTGCCACTGATACCTCAGATATTGAAATTGAAGGTGACGCNTCTTTAGATGGTATATGGACCATCGTTTATGTNGCGAGTAGCTGCGACAGTGTTTGTGATAAAGCAGTTGCTGATATAAAGACTATCCGCACCCTTATAAATATGGATATGCGACGAATTCAAAGAATGCTTATTACTAAAGATAGCTCATCTCCAAAGATCATTGATGAGAACTTAATCAAAGCAAAAATTACTAGTGAAAGGCTTGCCAATAGCCTTTCTAAGTTTCCTGAAAATGCTATTTATTTAATTGACCCTATCGGCAACTTTATGCTCTATTACAAACCTCAAGGCATTAATATTAAATTTGTTATAAGAGACCTTAAGCGCCTTCTAAAGTACTCCAGGATAGGATAGAGAATGACAAGCTCGCCTTCAATTAAAGATCTATTAGCCCTATGTAAATTAAAAGTTGTTTCGCTTATTTTACTAACCGCTGTTGTTGGCATGCTTTTAGCTGTTCCTTATGTGCCTAACTTGTTGCTTATAGTTGTTGCTTCAATTGGTATTTCATTGTCTGCGATGTCTGCAGCAGTTTTCAACCATATTATTGATGAAAAAATTGATCTTCAAATGTCAAGAACGGATCGTCGACCATTGCCCAAGGGCAAGGTAACTCGTAATCAGGCATTTATTTGGGGCTTGTTTTTGGGGTTTGTTGGTATTGGTTTGCTGTTTTTCTTCGTTAATGTGTTGACCGCTGTTTTAACATTATTGTCGCTTATTGGGTATGCGGTTTTTTATACGATGTATTTAAAACATGCAACGCCACAAAACATTGTTATTGGTGGCGCTGCTGGAGCTGCACCGCCAGTTCTTGGTTGGACCTCGGTTGCTGGTTCTCAAGGCATTGAATATGCGCTTTTACTTTTTTTAATCGTATTTATTTGGACACCACCACATTTTTGGGCTTTGGCTATTCATAGGCGAGATGAATACAAAAAAGCGCAAGTGCCTATGTTGCCAGTTACCCACGGTCTTGAGTTTACTAGGGTACAAATTCTCTTATACACTGTGCTATTGCTTCTCGTTTCGCTCCTGCCTTATCTAACTGGAATGAGTGGAGTTATTTACCTAATTTCCGCAGCCACTTTGGGCGCTCTTTTCTTAGGCTACTCTGTTAAGATTTTTCTAGAGCCGGATAACCCAAAGATTGCATTTAAAACCTTTAAGTACTCTGTAAATTACCTGATGGTTTTATTCGTGGCTCTTTTAATTGACCACTATCTGCTGATGACCTTTGGAGTTTCTATTTAGCTATGAGGGCAATGTTGCAAGTCTTTCGGGCGGTAGCATCAGCCATGATTGGTGTTGGCAAAAAGCAAAACCTTGAAAAAGATTTTGATTCTACTGAGAAAAACGGCCCCTGGTCATACATAATTGTTGGACTAATTATGACAATACTTTTCATTGGAACTATACTTTTTGCAGTAAAGGTTGCCTTATCTTAGCGCCTCAATAATTTCATCAATAGCCTTCGCCATAGGGGCCGGCTCATGAGGACTTGTTAACAAGGCAGTTAACTTAAGATCGGGGTTAAAGAGCAGGTAGCTGCTAGTATGGTCAATGTCATAATGTGCAGTTTTGGTGCTTGTATGGCTGTCACTACCATCCTTATCGTGGGCTTCATGAGAATCCATGTCCGAGTCCATATCATTATCCGCATGATCGTGTTCACCACTTTCACCATGGTCGCTATGATCTTCTTGCGCTAATGTTTGTGACTCGACAACCTCATGATAAACTCCAAGAGATCTGCTAATAGACATCAGCTCATCTTGATGCGCTGTTAAGCCAAGAAAAGATGGGTTAAAAGCACTTACAAAATTATCAAGCCCTCCAATGTCTCGACTAGGGTCAACAGAAATAAAGACAACTTGAAGACTGTCTTTATTGTCCATCATCTGATAAGTAAGATTAATTTTTGAGAGGTCAATTGGACATATATCCGGACATGAGGNATATCCAAAATATAATAAAGCCCACTTGCCTTGAGTCAGGTCAGATAAATGAANAGCATCGGATNTATCATTTATAAAGTTTAGCTTATCGGAAACAGATTTTGCTTGTGGGTATAGTGATGCGGTAGGAGCGACGGANTTTTTTAGTTCGTCAATACTTGGCTTTCCACTAAAATAAAAAAAAGCAGCAACTCCAATAAGAATGATTAAAAGCAGTGAAGAGAGCAGAGTNGNTTTNTTCATATTAGGTTGCTTTGAATTGTTAATAAAGTCATTGGGNAGTCAATGGATTTTTAAATACCTTGTGAGCCAAGCTTATGAGACTTAGCAAGAGGCCTAGCGCAATTGCGTTGTGCATCACAGCGGCAAACATTGGCAATGACATAACAACATTGATGACCCCTAGAGCAACCTGCNNTGCTAAAAGAATAAGCATTAGAAAAAGGTTGTTTTTAAGAATCGTGTAATTTTTAAAAGAAAAAGTCAATGCAATTATAGCNGCNGTAACAACCAACGCGCCAATCCTNTGAACCATTTGAATAGCACTTCTGGTTTGATTTTCCAAAACACCAAACTCGTAATCTATGCCAAGAGGTCCCCAAAAATATGCATTTTTAAAATCCATATCATCAGGCCATATCTGGCCTAAACAGGTTGGAAAATATTCACCACATGATAGGGCCGCATAGTTTGTACTTGTCCACCCACCTAGAAAAATTTGGAACACTAAAAGAGCGACAACGGAAACAAGCATTATTTTGTGACGCTTTAAAACATGTTGATTCAATTGCATCGGAGTACGCTGATTTAATAGCAACCAAAAAACTAAAGCCGTTGTTGAAAAGCCACCTAATAAGTGCGTCGTAACAATTCCAGGGTGGACTTGTTCTGTCACCGTCCACATTCCAAGCGCTCCCTGAAGGCCTACCAGTAAAAGCAGAAAGGCTGGGAGCTTTATTGACTGAGCTCTTTCAGTTTTGCGAAACGCTGCAAACAAAAATATCACTATTATTGAAAGACCAAGTGTAGATGCTGCATATCGATGCGCCATCTCTTTCCAGGCCTTTGCTGTATCAAGAGGCCTTTCATACTCGCCTGATACAACATCTGGAACAAGCAACTGGCCATAACAGCCAGGCCAATCTGGACAACCTAGTCCGGCATCTGCAAGACGAGT
>JGI26063J44948_1000078_pt1 | contig 20682 bp, 19 predicted proteins | sample MarorgKNORR_S2LV_4_FD_44948 | JGI IMG/M metagenome (IMG submission 44948) | reverse complement strand
CACACATTTCCAAACACTTGGTCGAGATTGCAATGAATCTGAATGTTTTGATGAATGATAAACTCTTATAGAAAAAAAATAAATTCCGAATATTCCCATTTGGATACCAATACAATCCGATGGTCCAAAACGCTTGATTTTATTGGAAAATGCGATAAAGCAAAATCAGGGCTAGATATTGGAGACAGATCGTCTTTTACGGTAGAATTGGAAAAGGTATTTGGGTGTGCATTTGGGAATACAAATATTGATTTAGATACCGATGAAATTAAAGGTAAGTATGATGTTATTACGGCATTTGAAATTATTGAACATTTATATAATCCGCTCTGGTGCTTGGAACAAATACGACAGGGATTATTAGAAAATGGTCGATTGTATTTATCTACACCCGTTGGCAAACCTTATTTTTTGTGGTCGCCGAGCCACTTTCACGAAATACACCAAAAAAGACTGAATTTTCTTTTTAAACGTGCGCAATTTCACATTATCAGACAGGATACATTTAAAATACACCCAACTTACTTTTATTTCACAGGTGTCCGTCCTTTTTTGAGAGGAATATTTGAGAGGGTACAAATCTATGAATTGGGTATTAATAAATGAATATTGCCCAAAAGATAGCTAAAGAATCTACTATCACGTTTTCGGGGCTCTTGTATGGCAATGTGAACCGTTACCTGTATACAGCCTTATTGGCACGTTGGGTGGGAGTTGAATACTTAGGAATCTATTCCCTAGCTAACTCCATTGTTCTGATTTGTGAAGTTCTTGCTAAGATGGGTTTGGAATCGGGTATCATGCGTTTCGTGAGTCGTTTGGATCCTCAACAGGATAGATTGCAAATCCGGAGTATGGTTAGCTCAGCCCTGAAAATGACCGGTATTTTATCAGTGATGGTTATGGCTATCCTTATTTTAGGATCGGGGTGGCTGGTAAAAAGTGTTTTGGATGGGTCGCCCTTGTTACATATTGTTCTGATAGTTTTTGCTCTTACTATGCCTTTTAATGCATTTACCCTTGTATCGGCTTTTGCCACGCAAGGCTTTAAACTGATGAAGTACAAGGTCTTTGTCACTCAGATTGTGAATCCTACGGTCCTATTTGGGGTTATGGTGCTGAGCTTCTGGTTCATATCTAAAGAAGCGGCTCTCATACTACCCATGGTCATGACAGGTGTCATTGGTTGCATCTTAATATTTAAATTTTTACAANCTCTATCCGGGGTTACGATCAAAAGTGTTTTATCCACCCCGTTTAATAAACCATTGCTTACCTTCTCTATTCCCCTCATGTTTGTAACCATTCTGCAAACGTTTATGCATTGGATGGATATTCTGATGCTGGGATATTTTACGGATACATCTACGGTAGGCCTATATCATCCAGCTGCCCGCACAGCAGGTTTATTGCAAGTACTTTTATTTTCTTTTTTAAGTATTTATGCCCCTATTTTATCCCAACTGCATAGCAAGGGGGAGGTGAATGAAATGTCAAGATTGTGTAAACTTGTGAGCCGCTGGATATTGACCATGGCTATTCCTATTTCCCTTATTTTTGTTCTATATCCTGGCAAGGTGATGCTGCTCTTTGGCCCGGATTATATGGTGAGCGCTCCTGTGCTAGTCATACTTACGGGAGCTGCATTCATCCAGGCTATTTTGGGTGCGCCGGGTGCTGTACTGACTATGGCAGGGTATACGCGGCTCGCGTTGTGGAATTCTTTGGGGGCCTTTGTTTTAAACATTATTATGAATATAATCCTGATACCGCGCTACGGGATTTACGGCGCTGCTTGGGCAACCCTGATTTCTCTGACAGCAATCGGATTCACTCGTGTCATTGAAGTACATTGGATACTGAAAATATCATTTTTAAGTAAAAAATTATTAAAACCTATTCTTGCCGGAATAGTGACATTTGGAGCATTGATGGGCGTACAGCCTTTTATTATGGGATATCATACCTTATTGACCCTTTCGGCTGTATGTTTTATTTCGGTCATTACGTTTGGAGCTATGCTATGGATTCTAAAATTTGAACCGGAAGACAAGGACTTTTTAGCTGGGCTGGGGATTTTGAAAAACGCGTTTAAAAAAGGAATGAAATGAAATCATTATTGAAAAATCCTATAGTCGTTGCAGGATTTTTATTACTGGTCTTAGTTTGTGTATTATTCAATCCGATCATTTTTGGTGGAAAAACATTTGGTTCTTCCGATAGTTTAGCTCCGAAAGCGGTTGGAATAGCTCTCAATAGCATTCAAGAAAAAACCGGAGAATTTCCTCTATGGCAGCCATGGGTTTTCAGTGGAATGCCCACGGCAGAAGCATTTACTAACGTATCGAAACTCTATTTTCCCGATTATTTGTCTAATTTGTTTTTTCTCCCGGGAATGATTATCCAATTGCTCCATTTGTTGTTTGCGGGAATTGGTGGGTTTATATTATTACGACATTTTAAATGTTCAGAATGGGCCGCTGGATTGGGTGCCGTAGCTTTCATGATTACACCTTATATGATTACGATGGTCGTCTTTGGTCATGGCAGCCAAATAATGACGGCAGCATACATTCCTTGGATTCTATGGCTTACCGTTCGATTATGGCAAAATCCCAATTTATGGAATACAGGATGGTTGGCTATTTTACTCGGGTTTCAGCTTCAAAGGGCCCATGCCCAGATTGCTTACTATACTTGGTTGCTCATTGGTGCGTACAGTTTATTAATACTCATTAATGGAATTCGGAATTCAGAAGATCGATCAAATATCGGAAAAGGATTCGGTTTATTCTCGCTGGCTTGTCTGATCGGAATCGGTATTTCATTATTGATTTATTTACCGGCCATAGAATATACCCCGTTTTCTGTACGAGGTGGTTCAGCGGGTGGCGGCGCGGACTATAATTATGCCACTGGGTGGTCATTCCACCCGAAAGAAATACTGACATTTTTTATTCCTTCTGCCTTTGGATTCGGCGGTCAACCTTATTGGGGATTTATGCCATTTACGGATTATCCAAATTATATGGGTATTATTATTCTATTGTTAGCAATAATAGGTCTTTTTCGNAAATGGGAATTGATTCATCAATTTTTAGTGATCACATCTGCATTTGCCTTATTCATTTCATTCGGGAAACATTTCAGTTTGGTTTACGACCTATTTTTTAACATTTTTCCATACTTTAATAAGTTTCGTGTTCCCCATATGATACTCATTTTACTTCAATTTAATGTGGCTGTTTTAGCCGCTTTTGGGTTGGATGAATTGGTGAAATTAAAAGAAGGTAAAATCCCTAAATGGTTTTGGGGAATTGCTGGTGTCATAGGGGTATTTTTCATTGGAATGGTGTTGGGCGGAACTGCCATTGGATCAGCCGTAAGGGGAAGTTTTTCTCCGCCTCTGATACAGGATCCACGTGCAGCCCAAGCTTTAAATAATCTTCGATGGAATTTGTGGTTAAATGATGCCTGGTTAATGATTCTATTTTCAGGGTCACTCATGGTGCTTATTTGGCTTTGGATCAATCGTAAAGTATCTCAAGCGATGTTGATGGCGGTAACAGTTTCCTTAGCGATCGTTGATATTGGAATTGTTAATTTTAAAATTATTCAACCGAATCGTTCCAGTGGGCGAGGATCACAACTGATGTCCAAACGTGTTGTTGATCGCTTTTTCAAAGAAGACGATATCATTCAATTCTTAAAAGATGACGATAGTATTTTTAGAATCTATCCCATTGGCAGTTTGTTTGGTGAAAGTCGTTTTGCGGCTTTCGGATTAGAATCAGTGGGAGGGTATCACCCGGCAAAGTTAAGGGGTTACAATACATTCTTATCCAAAACGGGGAATGCTGCTGCAATTCCTGTTCTGCAAATGTTAAATGTAAAATATCTTATTAGTCCACAGAAGATTAACCATCCATCACTAAAATTGGTTAAAGAAGGGAAAATGAGGTCAACCCGCGGGGAAATGCCGGTTGCTGTATTCGAACTTGAGAACTCTTTGCCCCGTGTTTGGTTTGTTCGTGAAGCTCAATCAGTACCGTATGATACTATTTGGAAAAAAATAATTCAACCGGATTTTGATCCGAGAAAAACGGCATATATCAGTGAACAAATCGATATTTCTGAAAACTCAATGGCGACTATTACTCAATTTGATCGAACAGTGCATCGATTTACTATTTCTACAGAATCTGAAGGGAATCAATTTTTGGTATTAAGTGAAGTGTATTATCCTCTTCGGTGGAAAGCGATGATGGATGGTAAAGAAATTCAAACGCATAAAGTGAATGGAATACTGCGTGGTGTTGAGGTCCCAGCTGGGAATCATACAATTGATTTTATTTATGATAAATCCTCATTCAAAAAGGGACTGACTATTTCTTTTACATCCTTTGGTTTATCCCTTGGACTGATTGGATTTGGATATTTCAGGCGAAAGAAAGATGAATAGCTACCGTAATAACAATAATATAAAAGTTGGACTATTTTTTGTTGGATTGATTCTCATCATCGGCCTATTGGGTTATTCAAATGCAATTGTAAATCGTTTAAGGAATGACAATCGAGATATTGTAAAACTATATTCAGAAATAATTGCAAAAACAGTCAATGAGGATTCGGATACTAATTTAAATTTCGTTTTTGACGAAATTATCAAAAAAGTACAATTCCCCATTATTTACTCCGATGCCAAAAATGTACCTATCTATTCGAGGAACATTTCAGGTATTGAATCACCGGATCAGCTCAAGAAACCCATGGGTGCCATGGATCGACAGAATGATCCAATTCCTATCTCATACCATGATCAAATATCAGGGCAGTCTATTCCATTAGGGTTTTTGCATTATGGTGATTCAGATCTTATTCGGAAACTGCAATGGCTGCCTTATCTGGAAATCGGTGTAGTAGCCATGTTTATTTTCATTGGATTCATGGGATTTAACTCCATTCGAAACAGCGAAAAACGTAACATATGGGTTGGGATGGCCAGAGAAACAGCTCATCAACTGGGTACACCTGTTTCCGCATTGATGGGATGGGTTGATCGAATAAAGCGTCATCCAGANGAATCGTCNCATGTTGTCCAAGAAATGGAATCTGATTTAGAACGGTTGAATCAAATTGGAACCCGATTTAGTAAAATGGGTAGTCAAACCGTTTTAAATAGTATTTCCCTAAAAGAATTGGTTAATCGGCAAACGGGATATTTAAAAAAACGAATGCCATCTTTGGGAAAAGAAATTGAACTAACGGTTACATCTTCAGAGGAAATTTTCATTGAAGGCAATGAAATCCTCCTTGGATGGGCTATAGAAAATTTAATTCGCAATGGCATTGACTCAATAAAAGGCGAAAAGGGTACAGTAGAAATATTGATATATTCAGATGATAATAATGGAATAATTCAGTTAAAAGACAATGGGTCGGGGATACGGAAAAAAGATTGGAAAAATATATTCCGGCCAGGGTTTAGTACTAAAGAAAGAGGATGGGGGCTTGGTCTATCGTTGGTCAACCGCATTATAGGTGAAATCCATCGTGGAGAAATCAAAGTAATTCAAAGTGAAATAGGCAAAGGGACTACATTTGAAATTTGTCTGAAAAAGTCTGTTTAACTTTTAATAAATTCGTATTTCCGCGGTAATTTTACTGTTCAAAAAATAGGAGAAACAATTGAATTTCATACAATTATTTTCTGGTGGACAAGGGGCTCAAGGTGGCGGTTTTTTAACATTTTTACCCATGGTCGTTATATTGGCCATTATTTACTTATTGATGATTCGCCCACAGGCGAAGCGTCAAAAAGTAAAACAAAAAATGTTGGAAGACTTAAAAAAAGGAAGTCACGTCGTGACTATTGGCGGTATCCATGGCACTATTGCAGGATTTAAAGGCAATGAAAAAAAATCAGTTATCCTGAAAGTGGATAAAAACACAAATATGACAGTCAACAGATCTGCAATTGCCGGACAAGTGGGTTCGGTAGATGATTCAGAGACAGAAGTGATTGAGACTCAGAATTAATGGCTGTAAGAGAAGTTGTTCATTATGGGGATCCCATACTTCGGAAAGTATGCAAACCCGTAAAAGATTTTAAAAAACTATCATCATTAATCGATGACATGTTTGATACGATGTATGAAGAAAGTGGTGTCGGCCTGGCTGCCAATCAAATTGGTGTCGATTTAAATCTCTTCATTATTGATATATCTGGTATTGAGGAAGAAACAGAAAGTGTTCATATCTTCATCAATGGTGAGATTATGGAAAGCAGTGGGGAGTCTTGGTTTGAAGAAGGTTGTTTATCCATTCCGGATGTTCGATTGGAAGTAAAACGGCCAGAGTTTATTCAATTTAAGTATCAAGATGAAAACGGGACCGAACATATTGAAGAAATGCGTGGCCTTTTAGCTCGAGCAATTCAGCATGAAATGGACCATCTTAAGGGAGTATTTATTGTAGACCGCGTTACAAAAACAGTAAAAATGACTGTTGAGAATGATTTAAAAATGATAGCACAGGGGGCCGTTATTCGTGCGAAAACCCGAAAGGCATTTGTTCTTTAATATTAATTCAGACTTCCTGATTTATTCCAAAGGAACCGAATTATGAATATAGTTTTTATGGGCAATCCCATGATTGCCAATCCAATACTGATTGGACTCCACGAGTCAAAACATCAAATATTGGGTGTTGTAAGCAATGCACCTAAACCCATGGGTCGGGGACGCACATTAAAACATACTGCCGTTGGTGAATTAGCCTCTGAATTAAAGCTCAATTACATTCCTGCTGAATCTCTAAATGACGCGTCATTTCAGACCAAATTAAAGGCATTAAACCCTGATTTGTTTGTGGTGGTTGCTTTCAGAATTTTACCAAAGGAAATTTTAGAAATCCCCACCATGGGTTCTGTAAATATTCATACATCACTTTTACCAGCATATAGAGGGGCAGCACCCATTCAACATGCATTGTTGAATGGAGATAAAGAGACAGGGATTACAACTTTTCTAATAGAACCCAAGGTGGATACAGGATCAATTATTTTACAGGATAAAATTAAAATTAGTGATGAAGATAATTGTGGATCTCTCACAGTAAAAATGGCAAAGAAAGGGGCAAAACTTATTCTCAAAACGTTAAATTTATTGGAGAACGGAGAGGTCGAACCAAAACTTCAAGACAATGACCTTGCGACTGTTGCACCCAAAATATCCAAAGAAATGTGTAAAATTGATTGGTCTGATTCTATGGAAAATATTCATAATAAGGTTAGAGCATTATCTCCTTTTCCAGGGGCTTTTACAATCCTGATGGGAAAAAGGTTAAAGATATTTCAAACAATTCTCATCAATCAAAAAAGTACATTTCCACCAGGACACATTTCATTATTGGAGAAAAACAAAATGGCAATTTCTTGTTTTGACGGTCAATTAGAACTAATGGAAGTTCATCTTGAGGGAAAACGAAAAATGGATATGGCTGATTGCCTTAGAGGTTTTCATGTCACATTGGGGGACCCTATGGGGTAGAGATGAAAGACGCTCGCTATCATGCATTTCAAATCTTAAAAAAATATTATCGATCCAATAATCGATTAAAGGCTGTGCGTGATCAATATTATAAAAATAATAAATTACATCAACAGGACATTTCGAGATCATTGGTATTAACGAATGAAGTGGTTCGCTGGCAAGGGCGATTGGATTATTGGATCAATTTATTTTTAGATAAACCGATACATAAGCTGCATCCATCTGTACACATTATTTTGAGAATTGGGTTTTTCGAAGCATTGATGGATGAATTTGTTCCACAGCATGCGGCTGTGCATTCATGGGTAGAATTCACCAAAAAAGAGTTAGGGAAAAAGTTTAGTGGTTTGGTAAATGCGCTCTTGCGTAAAACTAATAATATTGATCCCAATCAAAAAGATAAAAAACAATCTCTTTCTGCATGGTATTCCTATCCAGCCTGGATAATTGACAAATGGATTCATCAATTTGGTGAGGAAAAAACCATTGAATTATGTGAATATCTAAATATGCCTTCTCATATTGACTTAAGATTGAATTGTGTGACTGAGTCTAAAGATACGATTTTAAGTCGATTGGATAAATTAGATGTTGAAACGATCCAAAGCCCTGAATCCGATTATTTCATCCGGGTGGATTCCGGTCTGCGAAATGCGGTCAAAAGTGAATTATTTACAAAAGGATTAATTCATGTCCAGGATCGTGCTTCCGGTGCGGTAGTCGAATTATTAGATCCACAACCGGGCGATATTGTTTTAGATGTTTGTGCAGCGCCAGGAACAAAATCCGGTTATATCGTTGAAAAAATAAAAAATGATGGTAAAATATTTGCATCAGATGTTAGTCAAGTCCGAGTGCTGATTGGAGAAAAAAGGTCAAATGAATTAAAATGGCCCATTCAATGGAAAAGAAAAGATGCGAGCGAAGATGACTTTCCCATGGCTGATCGAATTTTAATTGATGCACCCTGTACGGGCACTGGCGTGATGGGCAGACGCACAGATATACGGTGGCGGCGGGAGAAAGAAGATGTGGAATCCATGGTAACAATTCAAAAATCAATCATTGCTCACATGGCCCAATTTTTAAAACCGGGAGGCGTCATGGTTTATGCTACCTGCTCGCTGGAAATGGAAGAGAATTGGAATGTGGTAAAGTGGTTTCTTAAATTAGACGATAATTTCCGTATTGATTCTGGAAAAGATCTGGTACCCAATAACTGGCTAAATGCACAAAAATGTTTGGAAACATTTCCCCCTCGAGATAAAGTTGATGGCATGTTTGCTGCTCGAATAAGAAAAAATGATGAATAAAATTATACAATTTTTAATTGCTTTTGGAATCGTATCTTTTGCAATAATTTTAATATTTGACTGGTTTATCATGCCATCTTATGTCCGCCAGGATAAGACTTTAATTGTGACCGATATAACAGGAAAAAATCTAAATCGGGCCCTTATTGAATTGGAAACTGAAGGATATAAAGGTGTGGTATACGATACCGTTTATACAGCTGATGTTACTCCCCAAACTGTAGTAGATCAATATCCCGTAGCAGGTGCGAAAGTAAAACCGGGGCGGACAATTCGATTAAAAATTTCCAGATCAGAAAAATTAATAATCGTCCCCAATTTAGTTGGGCAATCTCGAAGAAGCGTAGAAATATCCCTACAACAAATTGGTCTTAGAATTGATACTGTATATACCGAATTCAATCCTGATTATCCGAAAGGGACTGTTGCATGGCAATTTCCCAAATCGGGTGATCATATAAAAAAAGGTATGGGTCTTCAAATTACCGTTAGCCAAGGATTGCCACCAGATTTTTTCCAGGTTCCTCAGTTATTTGGAATGAGTATGCAAAATGCAAAGGATTTATTAACAAAAGCACGATTAAAAGTGGGAAAAATATCCTATCAGCAAAATGAAGATTTAGTTCCCTATACAGTTTTAGATCAGTCCATTGCACCGGGCACCGTCTTGAATCAAACAATTCAAGTAGATTTGGTGGTGAGCATTTTAGATTTAAAGGACATTTTTGACAAACTATCTAATGAAAAATGATACCATTAAGCGAATATAAAAGAAAATTAATTCACTTATTTAATCTGGCAATTCCTTTTAGTTATCTTTATGTTTTTCCAGAAAAATGGGTATTTGTAAAATTTTTATCTATTTTGATGGTTCTTTTCATCATATTTGATATTTTGCGTCATAAAGTAGCGTGGGTAAAGTCATTGTTTACTTTGTTTATTAACTCTATGCTCAGGAGCCATGAACAGGAAGGTAAACTAACTGGCGCCACATGGGTGATGATTGGTGCGGTTATTTCCATTATATTATTTTCAAAACCAGTCGCTATTATTGCACTTATTTTTATGAGTCTTGGAGACAGTGCGGCGGGGTTAATTGGTCAACGATATGGAAAACATAAAATTTGGAATAAATCTTGGGAGGGATTTTTCGGTGGTTTGTTCGTCTGTATTATTATTGGAATGAATTATTCATTATTGCCCATGACCATTTCTTTGAGTGGTGCCGTTGCGGCAATGGTCATGGAAATTTTGCCTATACCACTGGACGACAATTTTAAAATTCCATTAGGGTCAGGCGCAATCATGATGATGCTCTCTACACCCATCTAATGTCATTTTTATTCCCGGCTGTATTATGGGGACTGATAGCTGTATCACTACCCATTATCATTCACCTGATTAGTCTTCGCCATACAAAAACGGTTGATTTTTCTACCATTCGTCATATTAAGGCATTAGAACATGAAACCATTCGGAAATTAAAAATCAGACAATGGATTTTAATCGTACTACGGATGGGTATCATTTCCGCATTGGTATTGATGGTTTCTGGTCCGATTCTAATGAATGATTCCCCATGGATTCCGAGTGAAAATGAATCAACTGCTGTCATTATCATTGATAATTCGGCGAGCATGGCTGTTATGAAGGATCGTCATACTTATCTCGACAAAGTGAAAGCTGCATTACCCAATATCGTTTCAGGTTTCAATGGTTTGGTCAATCTTCATGTTTATCAAACAACACCAGTCAAACAATTATATGATGGAATTATAGAAAAAGGGATGACGATTAATCCTGCAATATGGAATATTTCACAGGCTGTTGGCAAAGATAAAATCTGGTCTGTGGTGGATTCGGTATTGAAATCTGTTACGGATGCATCTGGTAACAGAGAATGTTATATTTTAAGTGATTTTCCCATCGCACCACCATCAAATTTCAAAACAGATTTTAATGGTTGGCAATTTTACTTCTTCGGCCAAGAACCGATGGCAGATAATGTGTCTATCTCCCATATTTCCGCTGTCAGTCAAATTAAGCTACCAAACCACCTATTAAAACTCAATACAAAAATCGAAAATATGGGACCAATTGAGAGACGCAATGTTCCCGTAGAATTATATATCAATGAAGAACGCGTTGGACAAATTGTGTCTCATTTCCAGCCCCAGAGAAGTAAGGAATTTTTATTTCAGGTATACCCGGGAAAAAGTGGTGTAGTTCGAGGAAAATTAGTTATTCCAAGAGATGACTATTATTTTGATGATACCCAAACATTTGAATTGACCATCCCTGAACAAATTTCATGCAAAGTGATTGCAAATTCCCAGGATGATTTATTTATGCTGAAAACCGTATTAGAATCCATTAGCGGGAAAGATCGGTTTCTGGATATTGAATTAAAAGTGATGGATGGAATTCATCGGGTATATTTGGATGAAACGGATGTATTGATTCTTCAAGACCCGAAACATTTATCACCATCAGCCATCGAATCTATGAAACGTTTTTTAAGTGAAGGCGGCAGTATTTTGTGGTTTTCAGGTGAAAATTATGCAGGTCTATCCTCTATAACCCAGGCTAATTTAAAGTTACCTAAATTTATAGAAATAGTTCACGTGACAGGTGAGTCTTTTTTTTCTGTTGATGTGACCGATAGAGATAATCCCATTTTACAAGAATTAAATTTGAGAGATTTATCATCGGCGCTTCCCCAGATTTATAGGTATAACAAGATTGAAAACCAAATAGGCCATAAAAATATTTTAACGTTAAATAATGATGATTCCTTCTTTTTAGAGATACCTCACTCAGGAAGTCAAATTTATTATTTTACGTCACCCTTAGACCTCCGGTGGAATGATTTTGGCATGAAGGGTCTCCTCATACCATTAATACATCGACTTCTGATATTGTCCGCGACAAACGAAATCAATACCTCCATGGTAGAAGTAGGACAGGAAAAATATATAAAAATAAATAAGGCACTCATCAATAAAAAATGGTCTTTAATAACACCCTCTGGGAATAGAATCCTTTTGGTTCCAGATTATAATCGTGAAGAACTTATTATTAATAATATTCAAGAATTAGGTTCATACGAAGTATTCGCAGGCGATGAGTTTTATACGGCATTTTCTTCGAAATTATCTCCATTTGAAAAACCAAGTTTGCGTGCTCGAGAGGATCAAGTTATTTCAATACTAGGGAAAAGTCGGTCAGTATGGATACACCCAGGATCCGATGTAAAGGGAATCATCTCTTCCCATAGACAGGGCAAAGCATTATGGCGAACGTTTTTAATTTTAGCTATTGCCTTATTGATGTTAGAATCATATTTAAGTCGCATGCGGACCGAAGAAATCAAAGTGCACTCTTGATAGAAAATTCTGAAATAAAAATGAAAGAAAAAGCACTCCTTGTGGGTGTGATCCATGGTGAATTGGATCAAAATATTGTTGATGAACATTTGGAGGAATTACAGTTATTGGCGGAGACGGCAGGTGCAGAAGTGGTGGGAAATGTCACCCAAAAGTTAAAGCGAATTAATCCAACATTTTTTATCGGATCTGGAAAGGCAGAACAGCTTATAAACCAGGCAAAAGAGTTGGGTGTTTCGCTTATTATTTTTGATGATGAACTCAGCCCAGGACAGATTAAGAATTATAGTAANNTTACCGAAGAAGTAAAAGTGATTGATCGCAGTGGGTTGATTNTANATATTTTTAGACAGCACGCCCAAACAAAAGAGGCAAAGACACAGGTTGAATTNGCACAATTAGAATATATGTTACCGCGACTCACCCGGGCGTGGACTCACTTAGAGAGACAAATGGGTGGCATTGGAACNCGTGCTGGAGCTGGTGAAACGCAAATTGAGGTCGACCGTCGACTAATCCGTACACGTATTTCCAAATTAAAACGTGAGTTAGAAAAAATCGAAAGGGAGAGAAATACTCAAAGCAAAAGACGAGGAAATCAGTATAAGGTTGCATTAGTGGGTTACACCAATGCCGGAAAATCCACATTAATGAAGGCGATTTCAGGGGCTGATGTTTTTATTCAAGATCAGCTTTTTGCTACGTTAGATACGACNGTGCGNTCGGTTGAGTTAGATAGCTCTCACACTATATTGTTGAGTGATACNGTAGGGTTTNTTCGGAAACTGCCCCATCATTTGGTGGCAAGTTTTCAGAGTACATTAAAAGAAGTTGTTGATTCGGATTTAATTNTACTGATTTTGGATGCATCCAGCAGTCAGGTTGAGGATCATTATCAAACCATCATGGAGGTATTAAAAGATCTGGGTGCTGATAGACATCAGATCCAAATCGTGTTGAATAAAATTGATCGTGATGAAGCTGATGAACACATTCATTTTTTAAAAAGAAGATTTGCCGATAGTACTTTTGTATCAGCATTAAACAATCTACGTATCGAAATACTCTCCCAAAGAATAATTGAAATCATAGATGAAAATTATCAAATTGTTGACCTTCGGTTTTCCTATCAGGAATCAAAAGAAATGGCTTTGGCCCAAGAAGGGGTTGATGTGTTAGAACGGAACTACGATGATGATTGTGTCCGGTTAAAAATAAAAGGTGCTCGATGGCGAATAAATCAAATCCAGTCATCCTTATTGAAATAAAAAACCCCTGAATTTCAGGGGTTTTTTTAATGCTCTTACTTCAGACCCGATTTCAGGATCCGTGTATTCACGGTAGAGGTCTCTGCTTTCAGCAAACTTCCTTCATCCCATCACGATAAATCGAGACAGAAAAGGCCTGTTTTTTGACTTCAGAAGGTTGTCTCAAGGATTATTTCTTGAAGATCCTGAAATTCAATGACTGAAGTAAGAATTCTAAAATAGCTCCCCAAGTTTACACGAATTATTTTATATGTTTCAAGAATAGTTGAAACATTTTTACTTAGAGATTTGACCTTCACTCGACGCCACGGCTACAGCCACGCTTGCATCTCCGGTGACGTTGGTTACGGTCCGCATCATGTCTAAAATTCGATCTACACCTAAAATGAGAGCAATCCCTGCACTGGGGACTCCAATGGCTTCCAGGATAATAATTAGCATAATAATTCCTGCGCCCGGTACAGCAGCCGTTCCGATTGATGCCAGAACAGCTGTGAGTACAATGGTAAGTTGTGCGCCGAGGGTGAGGTCCATTCCCAACGTTTGGGCGATAAATACAGCAGCAACTGCCTGATAAAGGGCGGTGCCATCCATGTTAATCGTCGCCCCAAGGGGAAGGACAAATGAGGAGACCTCTTCGGAAACGCCTAGCTCATCTTCACACCTTTCCATTGTAACGGGTAGTGTGGCTGCACTGGAACTGGTAGAGAATGCCAATAATTGGGCTGGGGCGATTCCTTGGTAAAACTTTTTTAATGACATATTTGAAAAGATTTTTAACACGGCTGTATAGGTGAACACCATTTGAATGGTCAATCCGATAATCACCACCAGCATATAAAACCCAAGGGCACTGAGCAATTCTAATACATTGCTGAGATTATCTCCTGCAATGGACGTAATGGTATCGGCAATGAGTGCAAATACGCCAATGGGAGCCATGAGCATAATATTATCAACCAGTTTAATGACAAGATCGTTAATCCCTTCCATAAAATCTAATACAGGCTTTGCCTTGTTTTTGGGTATTTGAATAAGGGCTATGCCTATGATTATAGCCACAAAAACAACCTGAAGCATATTTCTATTATTCGAAGCAGAACTAAAGAAATTACTGGGAACCATATCTACGATAGGTTGAAGCGGTCTTCGTTCTTTTATCTGGTCGGCAGCTTCTAATTTTCCAGATGCTGCGGATTTGTAGGTTTCTTGAAGCTTTACCTTCATATCCTCCGGTACGGTGTCGCCAGGTTTTAATAGGTTTACAGAAACTAAACCGATAGTAACAGAAATGGCAGTAGTTACTATATAAATTGTAATTGTTTTACCACCAATTCGGGACAATTTTTTTAAGTCCGAAAGGGAAGCGACTCCGGTAATTAATGAAGATAAAACCAGTGGTACGGCAATCAATTTTAACAGATTTATAAATATTTTACCGAATGGTGCTATCCAGTTTGTTGTAAATCCGCCCCAACCATTTGCTGCGGCGAGAACGCCAAAAATGAGTCCAAGTACAAGCCCAATAATAATTTTCCAGTGTAATTCAAGTTTCATGTTTACTCTTTTATGTTATTTAAGAATCCATGTTGGATTCTTTCCGTTTTTTGATTTCATTGTATTTCCTAAAATAAGCATCACCGGCTGAAGAAAAAAAGCCCAATAGTCTATTTTTCTTTCCACCTTTTTCATCAACACGCTGAATGGCCGAATGAGCCGCAGTATCGAATAAATCTTGAATGTGGGCAAATAATTCTCCCACACGTTTTGATAATGGTTTACTCATGGATGAATGTTAATGCTTCTTTAATATCGGTTGTTGGTATTTTACAGGCAAAATCTTGGCAAACATAAAATGTGACTTTGTCACCAATCNTTTCTTGAGTCGCCGTCCATTTTGCCAAAGGAGAAAGGNCTGGGGATAATNGATCGGTNTCTTTAAAAAGAAGAATTTTCCCCGGAATATATTCGGACTTCATTCTGGTTAGGGCATCCTGCGTGGCAGGATCACTCCCGGATCCCACAACAACAATTTCTTTTGGATGATCATATTCAAATAAGAATGCTGTCACCATAGAAGTATACCCCGAGGGTGCTCTATTTATTTCATTTGAAAATACTTTAAATGTTTTATCCGCCATTTCAGCCCATTTTATTTCTCCAGTGATCCGTGTCAATTTGAGCAGGTTCATGGCAGCAATAGAGTTTCCAGATGGAATGGCTCCATCGTAACCGGTCATAGCGCGAACAATTAATTTTTCTGTTTGATCACTCCCTAAATAAAAGCCGCCACTTGATTCATTCCAAAATTCCGAAACCATGATATCACTTAGCTGAATGGCATTTTTGAGGTATTCAATTTTGAATGTTGCTTCGTAGAGTTCTAACAAACCCCAGACAAAAAATGCATAATCATCTAAATGGGCGTCCAACCCCGATATTCCTTTTCGATATCGTTTTTGCAATCTTCCATTTTTATCCATGAGGTTATTAAAAATAAACTTTGCACTTTTTTCAGCGGATTCAATAAGCACATTATCTTGGAAAGCCACACCAGCTTTGGCCATAGCTGCAATCATTAATCCATTCCAATCTGTAAGTATTTTATCATCTTTTAAAGGGTGAATTCTTTTTTCTCTGACATGAAATATTTTCTCACGAATCTGTGAGATTTTTTTGAGATCTTTTGAATTTGAAATGGGTGTTTTCAAATGGAAGATATTTTTACCTGTGGATTGGCCAGAGGCTTCATCCTTGAAATTCCCTTCCGGTGTCAAATTAAATATATTCTGGATGAATTGGGTATCTTCCTCGCCAATAATAGATTGTAATTCTTGAATGGTCCATATATAAAAAAGGCCTTCTTCACCTTCGCTGTCAGCATCTTCAGCGGAGTAGAATCCACCTTTCGCATCGGTCATATCCCGCTGTACATAGGTCAAAATTTCTTCAGCAGTCTTTTTATATTCGGGTTTCCCTGTGATTTGAAATGCCTCTGTATATGCCATAACCAACATAGCCTGATCATAAAGCATTTTTTCAAAATGGGGCACCAGCCATTCTTTATCGGTGGCATAGCGGTGGAACCCATAACCTACATGATCAAAAATGCCACCCAACCGCATTTCTTGCAATGTTTTTTCAACCATTTCCAGTGCTGTTTTATCGTCCGTCATATGATGATATCGAAGCAAATACACTAAGTTATGGGGTGAGGGGAATTTAGGTTGTGTCCCAAAACCGCCATGGTTTTTATCATAACGATTTACAAATTGGGAATAGGTTTCCTTTAATATTGCTTTTGATAAAGGAGTTCCTAATTCTTTTGTATTCGATTTTACTAAGTATTCATTAATCTTTTCCGCTGATTGAACCAATTCAGCCCGCCTGTTTTTCCATGCCTCGGCGATAGAAGGGAGGAGTTCCATCATGCCGGGACGGCCAAAACGGCCATTTTTGGGGAAATAAGTTCCGGCAAAAAACGGCTCCTTATCCGGTGTCATAATAATGGTAAGAGGCCATCCACCGCGCCCGGTCATGGCTTGGCAAACGGACATATAAACATGATCAATCTCAGGAAGTTCTTCCCGATCCACTTTGATGGAAATAAAATTTTCGTTCAATAATTGAGCAACTTGCTCATCTTCGAATGATTCGTGTGCCATTACATGGCACCAATGACAGGTGGAATATCCAATGGAAAGAAAGATTGGTATGTCTAGCTCAGCTGCTTTTTGAAATGCTTCATCCCCCCAGGGATACCAATCTACTGGATTATTTTTATGCTGTAGTAAATATGGGCTCGACGATTCTGCTAGTCGATTCACGTATGTTTCCTTTTGATTTGGATCATCATGATTGGGTTGACCCCATAGAAATGGTATCTGCCCAATTAAAACTGTTATGGAAATTAATTGTTTTAAAATAATGCCGATGCTTGTATTTCGCATGGTGTGAAATTAATTTCATTGCTTCAAGTTAACCAAGACAGAAGCAACATATGATTCATTTAGTCGTTATCCTCTTATATCTCTTCACTTTGATTGGGATTGGTATGTACAAAGCCGGTAAAATTAAGACCCAATCTGATTTTGCTGTGGCCGGACGATCCTTACCACCCTGGGTACTGGTGGGTACCATGTTAGCCACATGGATGGGCACAGGATCTATCTTGGGTAATGCGGGAAAAACTTACGAAACAGGTATGGCCGCTCTCATTCTTCCCCTTGGCAGTATTTTAGGAATTGTCTTGCTCACAAAAATTGCGGGTAAAGTAAGGGCTTTTGAAAAATTTACCGTACCGGAAATTTTAGGAGATCGGTTTGGCCCGGGCGCAAGGATGCTTTCTGTCATTGCCCTTGTGATTGCCTACATGGTGATTGTGAGTTATCAATTCAATGCAGGAGGTGCTGTATTGAACACAGTTTTAATGGATGAAACGGGTAATTCCCTCATCAGTATTCAAACAGGAACCATCATTGCAGCCATCTTTATCATCGCATATACGATGTTGGCGGGACTTGTGAGTGTTGCCTATACAGATGTAGCGAATGGCATAATCATCATTTTTTCATTTGTAATTGCTATTCCAATATTTCTTGCTCAAGCCGGTGGATTCTCCGGTATGGCGGCTTCATTTGAAGCCATGGGTAAACCGAGCACATGAACTTTTTTGGTGTGTATTCCACCATGGATATTATCAATTTTTGTCTGCCGCCTTTTCTGCTAATCATGGGCGATGCCAATATGTATCAGCGATTTTTTGCCAGTAAAGATGCCAAGGGCGCCCAGCAGGCAACAAAAGTATTAATCTTTGCGGTCCTTCTTGCGGAATTGATGATTATTTTTTCTGCATGGGTAACTTCCAGTATGATTCCCGATGCAGAAGTGGGAAAGTACGTTTTGATTTATGCGGCTCATAAACTATTACCCACATTCCTGGGTGCTATTATGATGACAACAATTGTGGGTATTATTATTTCCACCGCTGATAGTTTTCTACTCGTTCCTGCCACGACACTTATGCGGGATGTTTATTTGAATTATATTAATCCGAACGCTGATGAAAAAAAGATTGTATTATTGAGTCGATTGCTTGTTCTTGGATTAGGCATTATTGCTTATATAGTATCATTGGGGTTTGCTAAATCAGCTGGATTTTTTGAGCGTGCACTCTATGCCTATACTATTTATGGTGCAGCCATTACGCCCAGTCTGGTGGCAGCATTGTTCTGGAAGGGGGCGACAAAAGAAGGGGCAGTCGCTTCTATTATAACGGGGACAGTTACCACTTTATTGTGGAAGGAGGCGGCCTTTATTCAAACAATTATTCCACAGAATATATATAATAATATGGATGAAGTATTACCAGCCATTACTTTGTCGGTAGTTTCCTTGGTGGTTGTCAGCTTATTGACAAAAAAGAATTAAGTCCGTGTAATTAAAGGGGGATTATTTTTCAAAGGAGAATCTTGGCTCGGTTCAATTTCCCGTCTATAATATTCAAATGTTTTGCCGGTTCCTTGCCAGTTGTCTATGCGATCAACAATCCGAATATCGCCTGTAAATCGTGCGGATACACCATTGATTACATGGCCCGTGATAAAATTAATCCCATCTTTTTTCTTTGCCCAACTCAGAAATACCCGTTTTAACATTTTGGCGTAGCCGTTCCCTTTATATTCCGATTGAATCACAAAGGCATAGGTATATAAGGTATTGCCTTTCCCGAAATTTTCATCCAATCGGGCCCAGGGCTCATTACTAAGAGTCTCTAAAGGGACACCAATTATATAGCCAATAATTTCATCTCTATATCGGGCAATGAAGGGTAAAGATCCGGATTTATTAAAATATTTGTGAATAGTAGCATCAGTGAGAATTGCTTTATCACTATAATCCTTTGCTAAAGACTTGGATATTTCTATCAATTGAGGAAAGTCATCTTTTCCCGTATGTTTTATTAATTCAATTTGAAACACACCGCTGGAAGCAATGATTTTGGAATCTGAATTAGGTAAGTTAGAAATAGAAAGTTGATCCATAGGGGGTGAATTTAATCGATGTGAACAGTTTTTCTAATAAACTATACAATCCTTTTTCAGGTTCCGGTCAACCCAAAGTAAATTCTTAGCTAATGAAATCATTTAATTCGCGACTTTCAGATGTTATAAGGGAAAAAGGAAGCCATCTTTGCGTGGGACTGGATATGAATCCAGAAGGATTAGGTTCGACGAGTTCTTCCTTAAATGAATTGAAAGCACATGCTTATAAAGTCATTGATGCAACACAGGATTTAGCTGCTGCATTCAAGCCGAATTTGGCTTTTTTTGAACGGTGGGGGAGCGCCGGTTTTAAATGGCTGGAAGAAACCATGGAATATTTCGATAATGAGAATATTATCATTGGTGATGCAAAAAGAGGAGATATTGGTAATACGGCCAAACAGTACGCCCATAGTTTATTCAGTCATTTTGGATTTGATGCGGTAACATTGAACCCATATATGGGGCAGGATTCTATCACACCATTTACAAACAATCCTGAAAAGGGCGTCTTTATTCTGTGTCGAACATCCAATCCTTCAGCTGTTGATTTTCAAAATCAACCTATTGGGGATGAAATGTTGTTCGATAAAGTAGCTAAAATGGCCATTGATTGGAACAGCAATGACAATGTGGGATTAGTCGTTGGCGCCACCGCGCCGGAAGAAATTAGCCGTATACGGAAGCAGGCACCGGGACTGCCATTTTTAATTCCCGGAATCGGTGCTCAGGGNGGAGACTTAAAACGAAGTATGAAAGATGGGAATACAGACGGCATTGCATTAATTAATGTTTCAAGAGGAATAAGTTTTGCCGGCGATCTCAGTGAAAAAGCCATTCGGAATGCGGCACAAAACTATGTAGACCAAATGAAGGGAATTACGAGTGAGTCGTGATGACTATTTAAATATTTTTAGAGAAACTGGGGCACTATTAGAGGGGCATTTTGTTCTCACCTCCGGGCGGCATAGTCCATCCTATTTCCAATGTGCGAAGGTATTGCAGCACCCAAATTATTTATCGGACTTTTCCCAAAAAATATCGGATCATTTTGAAAGCTTAGACATTGATACGGTAATTTCTCCCGCGGTGGGGGGAATTGTAATCGGAACGGATGT
>JGI26063J44948_1000066_pt1 | contig 21426 bp, 15 predicted proteins | sample MarorgKNORR_S2LV_4_FD_44948 | JGI IMG/M metagenome (IMG submission 44948) | reverse complement strand
GTCGTGTTCCTCCGAGCCCCAGAAGAATCTGATTCCGGCTTCGTCTCCAGGCTGCGCGAACATCAGGCTTCGAACAGTCAGAGTGAGCTCAATCAAATCGCCGTCGCGCACCTCTCCCTGCTCGACTTCCACGGTGATCTGTAATTCACCAGAACCGGTAAGATACGGGTCGATACCGGAAGTGCCCTCGTAGAACGAGCCACCAATCTTCACCTCTAGGGTCGAGTTGATGGTCACGCCGACGGCACCCTCGACATCATAGGGAATCCAAAAGTCCCAGCTGGCGTTGGGGTAACTGCCCTCAATGCCCCAGACCACGCCCCATGTGCCAATATTAATCTCGCCGAGGATGGAAGGGGTAACCAAGGTCGACTCGGAATCATCCACATCTTCCTCCAAGTCGCCCTCGAACGGCGAGAGCGTCCCGACGTCAGCCTCGCCCATCAGGTAGAGGTTGAACTCGGTGGAGTTGCAGCACGTAACCTCATCTTGAGCGACTACCGTCATTGGGGACATGCTCATGGCCAGCATCAGCGCCACCAGAGCAAGGGCGCTGGGCCCGCGTCGATGCGACATCAGTTCCTGTGGCCGGCCAGTCTCCCTTGAATCCGCCGCCTCACGGGACCACGCTCGCGCGGTTCGCGTAGGCGGCGCCGCAGGCGCCGAACTGGCCTATCTATGCAGCCAAAGAAGGCTTGCAGGGCCGTTTTCAGGAAGTTCCTCGAGTTTAGCGAAACCGACCCTTTCGAGTTGGTAGACCTTTCCGACTTCCAACTCAAAGTCCTCTAGCAGGCCGCTCTCGGAGATTATGCTACCATCCTCAGGTCGATGCAGTTTGGCTTCACGTCCCATCTCAAGGGGCAGCCAATGTACTACAGGCCGGTCGTCCGACCTGCCATAAGACTCGACCCCGGCTGACTCTCCGGACACCGTGATGTCCGCATACTCCTTCAGTCGGATGCTGCCGACCGCGGCATCAGCGGCCTGGACAGCAACTGAATCTCCCAAGTTCCATTCACGGAAGCCCTCAACAGTGCCGCCGGGGTGCTTCTGGACGGAAATCCGCGAGCCCGGATTGTCTGTGGCCAAGTTGCTGTCTAAGGACAGGATCACCGGCTCACGGACGAAGCTGCGTCGCTCGGTCGAGGAGTCGATTCGCTTGGCGTTGAATGCCTCGATCGTCTGCATAGAGATCGAGATGTCCTTCTGGGTCAATCCGAGATCAATCCAGAAGTCCCGGAGCGATTGCGCCCTGAAACCTCTCCTCCTAAGCGCCCGAAGAGTAGGCAGGCGGGTATCGCCCCAGCCAGAGTGCTCTCCGGCTTCTATCGAGGCGCGCATACCAGAAGTGGAGAATCCGCCGAACTCGTGGACTTTTACACGNCCCCAGTACAGCGNTTCTGGATACGTCCATCCGAAGTGTTCGTAGAGCAGNGTCTGCTTGCGCGTGCTGTCCATCAAATCCTTGCCCCTGACGATGTGTGTGANCCCCTGCTCATGGTCCTCGATGGCGCTCTGAAAGTCGAGCAGCGGCCACACCTTGTAGCGATCACCGACCATCGGGTGAGGGGCGTGCTGAATCCTCAGGGCAGGCCAGTCGCGCAGAGCCGGGTTAGGCAGAGTCATTTCCGTCCTCACCCTGACCACTGCATCGCCCTCCTCCATCTCTCCGGCGTTCATCGCCTTCCAGTCGGATAGGCTCTCAGTGGAATCCTTCTGCAGGGGCAGTCCTGCTTGTCCTCGCGCAGATTCCTGAACGACACCGAACTACAGCGGCATACATAGCCGAATCCTCCGGCAATCATCCGCTCTGCATGCTCAAGGTAGACCGGCATCCTATCACTGGCGCGGATAACGATGTCGGCAGGGTTTCCTGCCAGCCATTCGTACTCGTCAGCGATCCAGTCGTAGGCATCAGGAATCGGCGGCTTGACCTTGGTGTCGGTGTCATCGAAGCGTAGCACCACTTTGCCATCGTACACCCTCGCGTACTCGGAGTTGATTGCAACGCCTCTGGAATGCCCCAGTGTCAGTGGCCCGTTGGGGTTGGGTGCGAATCTCAGGACGACGCCTTGGGAAGTGTCGCCGGGCAATTCCCTCAACCCCACGGCCTTCTGATGCTTCTCACGTTTGAGCGCCTCTGGAGCAGCCTGCTCGAGCTCGGCTCGCACAGCACCCACCCCCTGGTTTGCCGCTAGTGAGTTTGCAGCAGCTACCTCGGCATCTACTAGAGGCATTAGATCGCCAGCCATCTGACGCAAATCCCCGCGCTCAGAAAGCAGTCTACCTAGCACGCTGTTGGATCGTCCCTCGCCGCCGTACTCAACCGCGTTCTGNAGAGCGTACTTGCGCACGGTCGAGACGATATCGGGGTCCCAATCGGCAGAATCGGCCATGATATCCGTAGAGACCGCCGAAAAGCAGCATTTCACGCTTCGCGTGCTGACCACTCGTCGAGCGACGATTGAACGGTGGCTGCCTCGTCGGCGGACCTCACTGGAACTGGACCTCCGTGGACCTCTTGCCACGCATCCGAGACTGTGGACCAGCTCCACCGCAGACAGTCGTGCGGCAACCCACCGGAGACCAGTTCTCGGACGGCCTGACGGGTAATCCGGTCAGATGGGTANCCCGAGCCGAGCCGAATCCCCAGTTCCGACTCCAGTCGGGCTACTTCGGCGTCGCGCTCNATCTTGGCTAGTATGCTCGCAGCCCCAGCTACTCTGTCGTCAGCATCCATACCGTGGCGCGCGACCATCTGCCACGAGGACCAGCCATCTCCGAGTCGAGAGGCCAGCCTCCTCGCGAAGCGCTCTTCGTTGACATCGCAAGCATCGGCCATGATCCTTCCCTCGCCCTCTCGTGGTGAGGCTGCTTCTATGGCCTCGCCGAAGAGCTCTATCTCGAGACTGTTTAAGTCTGAGGAGATACTGTTTGAATCGATCCTGCCGGCCTCGCAGACCACGAGGCCGATTCCCCACCCGCGGGTTGCGGCTTCTACGCGAATGCGCTTAGCCACGTCTTCCCTGCGTTGGCTGCTGAGATCCTTGGAATCCCGCGCGCCGATGCTCTCCAAGACTCCCCTGTCCCTTTCAGGTATGCAAACGGCGCAGACCACCATCGGGCCGATGACCGGGCCTCTGCCCGCCTCGTCCACTCCCGTGCACAGCGCACTCACAGTTCCAATTCGAAGTCCGACGGACCATCATCATCTCTGTGCTTCTTGGGCACTACCTTGCGAGTCTCGGTTTCTGCGGGGTCGAGCATCACGTTGCTGGGGTGCGGCAGATCTCCCTCTACCATCTCCTCTGCCAGCTCTATGGCCGCGTCTATCGCATCCTCTGTCTGGTGCTTGTCCAGCACATCACTGGCGGAATCCACCACCTCCTTGTCCGGTCCGATACGAGGCTTCTCCGACGGACCTCCAGACTTCTCCAAGAACTCTGCAGCGAAGCCCTCCGCCTCCACCTGTGGACTGTCTACTATCTCGGGCTGCTTCTCGCCGCCTTCCTCGAACTTGGACATCCAGTCCTCGGCCTTCTCCTCCGCAGGAGGAGCCGGCCCCCTCAAGGCTAGGTCGCGCTCCTTCCTGATCCGTATTGCTATGACGACCCCGATGCTACCAGCGATGACCACGACGGCAATCAGGATGAATTCGTGCCATACCTCAAGCCAGCCAATCAGCACCCCCTTCCAGACGCCTTCCGTAGTCTTTAGCGGAGGCACATAGGTAGCAGGGACCAGTGCTGAGTCCTCAGCGGTGAACGAGATGTCGGGCTCGCGCATTGAGCGCACCTCCACCGTCAGCACGACGGTAGTCTCCACGGGAGCCNCCAGTGGCACAACCATCCAGGCACTGAAANTCACCGATCCGCCTACGGGCACGTCCAGTATCTCAAAGGAGCGGGGGGAGCTGGATTCGGTACCAGTAGAAGCCCCCTCGGGAGGAATCAAGCCGAACTCTGTAGCCAGATTGACATCCAGATTGACCACTAGGCCATCCGGCTCGTTACCGGCATTAGTAAGGGTCCAGTAGGAGGTCAGGTTGTTGTCCTCTCCGAGTTCCGAGGACACCCTCTCGACCAACCAGTTGTACATCTCGCCTACTGATATCTCCAATTCCACTTGATTCGGGGACCAGTCATCCAACCACAATCCGATGACTAATTCCCCGACTAGGTCGGCAGGAGTCCCGTTTGCTATCGCGCAAGAGAGGACTATGCCGCTCATCGACTGACNCGGGCCCAGGGTGATTTGCGAATGCGCCAATTCGACAGAGAGCCANTCAGGAGTATGGCCGATCACCAAATCGAAAGTCGACGACACGTCTCCGGTGTTCTGCACACGCAGAGAGCCATGACAAGTTCCTCCAGGGAGGATGTCACCGGTACACCCGTTATCGACGAGAGTAAGCACACCGCCAGTGCGCGGGATGATACTCACCCTCTGAGATACGGTGGAGACCTCCTCCGGGGCCGCAGTGCTCCACACTCGGATGTCGAAGAACAGTGTCCCGGGGTAATGATTGGGAGACTGGACCTGCAGATGGACCTCGCCNGACCCNTTCGGTGACATCGCGGCCAACTGTGCCTTGTTCAGCACGATTGCCGCCCACCCGCCATCGGAGAATGCCATTCCTGCAATGCCGGTCTGGGAGCCGTTCTCATCTGTCTGCGCGATTTGGATTTCCAGGTCGCGCACCGAGTTGCCGAGGTTCCTCGCTGTCACAAACAGGTCAATCACCTCGCTAGGTGGGAGTGAGGCATTGCCGCCGCCNTCANCAATAGTGGCAGCGTGGTAGAAACCGTACTCCAGAGAGAAGTTATACCAATCACGCATACCATCGGAGACCGTGNTCAGTCGCATGCTGAATCCATGAAGAGATTCGGCTAGCGGATAGCCCTCTGAGACCCCCGGCGCAGTGATGGAGAACCCCACCCACTGGNNGGTATCGGAGGGNGCATCGTAGGTGTGGCCGACCTCAGGAGGCTCGGAGTTCGACCACTCAATCGACCAACCCTCGGGACCGNTGATATCAACGAGCGCNGTGTCGTCGACCTCGGCGTGGTTGGTGAAATTGAAATTGAGTCCGATGGTCTTGNCTGGATCGATGTCGAAGACCGAACCCGAATCCGGACCGAATTCGATGCCCGGGGGTTCGATTTCGAATGGGTAAAGGTAGTCAGCAGTCTCATTGAACACAGTTGCAGCAGCGGTTTCCTGCAATTCGAGCGCTCTTGGGGGGGAGATNTGCCCGGGATAGGTGCGTCCTACNGGCGATTCACCTGTGATCACAGCGTGGAAAACGCATGCGGAGAGGTATGTCCCATCTATCGATGGATGCGAACCGTCGCTAGAATACAGAGTTGAGAATGGAGTCGGACCAGCGCTTGGATCCGCTCCCGTATTGGCGATTGCGTCGTACAGATGCTTGTACGCCAAACCTACCGGTGCGATGAAGGCGGGTTCCGATTGCGTAGTGATATTCTCAAGATACATCTCGTACCCCTGCTGCAAATGAAGTTGCATCGTAGGATAATCCGGNTTTCGCCACTGATTGTTCGAATCACCATCCTTGTAACCCCATGTCATGAACAGAATCGTATTTCCACCGGAGCTCAGGGCACGCTGATTAAGGTAAATAGCAGCGTCNCGGCTATCCTGCCAGTATTCGGAGTTTGTTGGGAATGAAGGGACCTGACTCTGGTCTTGAAGAATCACGAAATCGTTCGGCTCATTGAGTGAGAAATTCCACTGATTGCCACTTTCCCTCGCCCGGCCTTCGTGTTCGTAGAGTTTCAATCCTCCACCGGTCAATGCGGAGACTTCGGCATTCTCCCCGCCATCGGTGAGGATGCTATCGAGTTTTGAAGCGAGATCGTTCTGACTGGTATACGAATTGCCGAGCATCAGCACATCAAGAGCACTCGTTTTAGGAGGGGAANTCGCATCTCCANTCGGTGANTCCAAGGTGCTCGGCGAATGGTTGGACGCAATCAGTAAGAAAATGAGAATCATGGCGAGCCGACGCTCATTCATGGGGTACTCTCGTCGTTCTCACTCTTTTATCCCTACTCTCCTTCGATAGTGAATCCTGCGAAGTGTTGATGGTGTGGGGTGCTGTTGCATGCACATGACACCGGTGTGGCCCTTCGGGAAGAAGGCGGCCGAAGCGCGTCAGGCAAAGCCCCCTAAGGCCAGGAAGGTCGTCGAGTACGAGAGGAAGGCGGACGACTCGTCCATGAAGACGATGACTAACCGTAGTCATCTCGACGACAAGGGCTTCAAGGACGCGATGGCGCTTCTTGGCGATAGTCCGAAGAAGAAGTAAACGGGCTCAGAGTACTGGGTCCGGTATCAGCCGGCTTATGGCGTCGATGTCGAACTCCCCTGCTTGGATAGGCGACCTGAGTCCGAACTCGTGACTCACTGCTGGATCGATCTCTCCGAACTGCCCAATCTCCTCGTTGGACACCATTGCCCTAGCCCCTCTGCCGTCTATCCAAGGCCCGTCTCGATGGTCGACCGCTTCAAAGTGGATATCACCTGCCTCTGCTCCAATGTCCCTGAGGAGGGCTTGGGCGATTCCCTTGGCGGCGGTGAAGCCACCTCCGACCTCAGCGCACGCCCACGCGACTCTCGTAGCGTTAGCCGAGTCGCGAACTACGGTTCCCAACTCGTACACCTTCTGAGGCAATTCATGGTGTCGGTTTGCTGCTAGCAGCCTCATCAGCGAAGGAAGCATGTACTGGCGCAGCATAGTGTGGTCGACGGTGATCGGGTTCGCGATAATCGACAAACCCCCTCCTTGCGGCCATCTGATACGCTCGAACTGGTCCCTCTCGTTGGATAGCGTGAGGCTCTGAGTCTCTTGGATGCCANGCGCCCTTAGGCTCGCCCTCACCCTGCGCCTCAAGTGGGATGACTTCAGAGGGACAGCATCCAGATGCACAGTAGGTAGTTGTTCGGGCATGTTGTCGTAGCCGTATCCTATGGCGATGTCCTCGACGATATCGATGGGGTGCATTATGTCGCTGCGCCATCGTGGCATCGCTACTACGTGTTCGCGCTCCCCGACGNCGCAGTCGGCCCATCTCTCCGCTGAGTTTACTCCGTCAGTGACTGTCCTGGACTCNACGAGCTGGCCACCCATCCTCGTCAGCGCGGCTGCGATTTCGTCAGATCCGAGGTCTAGGCCCAGCACCTTCTGTATCAGGCGATGCGGGATACGATGCTGACGTGCATCACCCCGGGGGGTGGAGGCAGTAATGCCGTCGTGACCGGTGACGCGAACACTCTGGACACTTCCTCCTCTCTCTGCAAGTGAGAGACAGACCAGCATCAGGCAGGCCTCGCAGGCCCTCTGGCTCCACCCAGTGACATCGATGAAGAAGTCGGTGGTCGTCTCGCTGACCGTGGTATGGTCACCGTTGATGATCGGCGGGAAGGAGAGTATGTCGTCATTGCAATCCAGAATCACCGGAAAGGAGTCCAACTCCTCCATGAGGTGGGCGTANTCCATCCCCTTGGGATGCTCGCCGAGAATCTGCTCAATACTCATCTNCTCAGTCATAGCCAGAGGCACGAAGGAGTGGGATGAAGGAACTGTGACCACCCTGAACGGCGCAACCAAGGTCGACAAGTCGTGAACCCCTATCGATGAGAACCTCCGCTTTCTGCCGAGAGTCAGATGCAACTTCTCTTGGTGGTCCATCAGAGACTGGATGAACTCGCCTTTCTCCTCACTAGTTTCCCCGGTGTTCACCCCTCTCACGACAGCTGCGAGTATCACAGGCCTGACTTCGGCCAGCGACGCATCCACTGTCATCTCGATACCACTGTCTGAGACCTCCATAGAAGGATCCTCGACGACTGAGCCGAGAAACGAGCGAGCCGCTCTCGCCATCGTCTCGTGGCTGAGAAGATCGGGACGGTCAGGAAAGACCTCGACCACAACGGTGCTATCGTCGTTGCTCTCCACAGGACACCCGATTGCTGGAAGCCAGTCGGACCACCCCGCTCCATCGTGGCCAGCGCCGTTGGTCTCCTGTATGTATCTCAGGAGCGCGTGCTGGAGATTTAGAGTAGGCATTTCTCACCTCAGTTGCCCAGCCACATCGGCAGCGGACGATCGTAACCCACGAGGCGCAGACCACTGATAGCCGCCGTGTCGTAGTCCAAAGCGCGCAGGTTGCGGCGGGTGACCTTCTCCAGACCGTCCACGCCGAGCTCACGCATCCATCCCCTAATGGTGGAATCGAGCCAGACAAGGAGCTCCTCAAGACCCTCTTCTGGAGGTGGCGCCACGATGATAGAGCATCCTGCCGCGACTGCAATCAGTAGGTCCTCGGCGCTCGGTGCTTCGTCGAGTTCTATCAGCAGTTGGCGCCCTTGCTCGGTCAGGTTCATCGCTCTAGCGGCAAGACCGATTCTAGGCAACGCCGATGCCGCACGCCCCCCTCCGGGGGATGCAGCGTCGATTACCGCACCATCAAGGTCCAGATCTACCACCAGTCTGAACAGGTGGTCAACCCTGTCGACGCAGTCTCGAAGCAGCACGAGAGAGTCCCGGTGCATCCTGCTTGTTATCGATACCAGTACTGCCTCTATCTCGGCGTCGTTGAGTGGTGGCAGGCTCGCTAGGTCGAGTACGACTCCGGAGCACCCTGCTAGGAGGGTAGCGCAGTCCACAAGCTCCGAATCTCCGATCAGCAGCAAATCACACGCACGCGGCGAAGACCTGACCAGAGCAGGTTGCTCTGCTGCCATTCCTACTTCCCACTTGTAGGCCGATTCGCACTCGACCAGCCAGGGCAGTGGGAACAGCACGCCCCCTTCGTCCGAGCCGAGTGGCATCAGGAGGGTGTAGGGGTCCAAGGAGGAGTGTTCCGGCAGTCGCTCGGAGGTAGACGGGACCAGAGCGACACTCTCAAAGCCCTCGGCGACTGATGTCTCAGGGCTCTCGGCCACAGTTGGTGCCGAGTCTGATGGGACCAGGACGAGTGCGTCCTCCTCCAAAGTCAGACCCAAGGGCTCCAGGTGCTCTGACAGTTGTGAAATCTCGGAGGCCTCTATGCCTCGCATGGCCACTCCCTCCCCGGGCGGCGGGCAACTGCCTGCGATGACCACTCGACCGCCAGTCATGCCTATTCCGGGCTCGGNGCCAACCGAGCCTAGGACGACCAAGGTACCCCCTCTCATCCCTGCTCCGACCATCTTGCCGGCATGCCCGCGCACGAGGATAGTGCCTCCGGAAATACCTGCCCCCGCCTCGTCACCAGCTGAGCCTTGGACTGTGATCGCCCCACCTGTCATCCTGTACCCCAATCGATCACCGACATCCTTCTCGACTACGATACGACCGTTTTGCTGGAACGCCCCGAGCATCGACGTGCTCGAACCCCGGAGGGTGAAGGTTCCGCCGCGGTTCATTGCCCCAGCGCACTCGCCTAGGTTGCCTAGGAGGAGGACTCTGGATTTCGGTGGCAGATGCGTGATGGCGCCAATCTCCCCCTTCTTGGGCTTCTCGTCACCTCCGCGCCCCCATCCTATCCTGACTAGGAGATCCCTCTCAAGGGCCTCGGAGAGCATTCCATCGAGGTCCCGATTGAGTTTGATGCTCTTCACAGTGACCTCGCGCATGGCCCTCCCTGCTCGGACGTAGTGCTAGTAGTCTTCATTCTGACGGGCAGTGGAGCTCTGCAAGGGTGCTTAGACGTGTATTCCCGACCTGCGGGGCAAGGGTCATGTTGATAGAGGGCAGTCAAGGGCGACAAATCGCCGAAAGCGGCACTTTGCGGGGTTATTGGGTTGATCAAAGTAGCCATTAACGGGTACGGGACAATAGGCAAAAGAGTCGCCGACGCAGTTGACGCCCAAGATGACATGACTGTCGTCGGCGTCACCAAGACCGGACCCAGCTTCGGTTGCAAACTCGCTGCGAAGAAGGGATTCCCCCTGTACTGCACGACCGACGACCCCGAGCGCATCTCCTCGTTCTCCTCAGGCGGCTACCAGTGCCACGGCGGGCTGTCCGAACTCCTCTCTATTGCCGACATCGTCGTCGACTGCTCACCAGGCAAGACGGGTACCGACAATCTGGCGAAATACAAGGCTGCAGGTATCAAGCACCTGTTCCAGGGCGGGGAGAAGCACTCTCTGACCGGTCTGTCGTATTCCTCCTGCGCNAATCACGATGAGAACCTCGGCTCAGATGGTTCNCGTGTGGTCTCATGCAATACCACAGGACTCTCGCGCACACTGGTCCCACTCTATGACCACTGCGGCTCGCTCAAGGTCGAGTGCACAATGATTCGTCGGGCCGCTGACCCCGGGGACTCGAAGAAGGGCCCCATAAACGCCATCAAACCCGTTCTCAAGGTGCCCAGTCACCACGGCCCAGACGTCATGACCGTCAAGCCTGAAATCGAAATCAACTCGTTAGCGGTCGCCGTGCCCACTACTCTGATGCACGTCCACGCCATCATCGCTGACCTACCCGAGGGTCACGGACTGACTACAGAGTCAATAGTCGAGATGTGGAAGGGGACGCCGAGAGTCATCGTCATGCACGGTCAGGCAGACCGTATTACTACCACCGCCGAGGTTATGGAAATGGCACGCGACATAGGCCGCAAGTGGGGCGATNTGCATGAGATATTTGTCTGGGAGGATGGAGTCAGGCTGGTCGGTGACCGGCTGTACTATTTCCAAGCCATCCACCAAGAGAGCGATGTCATCCCCGAGAACGTTGATTGCATCCGCGCGCTGATGGGCACGGAGCCTAACTGGCGGGCCTCGGTGGCCAAGACCGACAAGGCAATTTCGGACTACTACGGCATCTGAGAACTACTCACGGTCGCGAGCACGCGCGTACAGCCAGCATGAATGGTCAAAAAGGCCCCGTGAGTCGGCTGTTATGCATGACTAGCGTACGCTCGGTCATTACTGTACTCTCTGTACTCCTACTCTCCACATGGGGAGGGGTGCTGGCCAGCGCCTCCGACGGTGCAGGAACACCGGTCTCCGAGGCAGATGATACAGCCTCAAACGAGCACCATTCATGGACCTCGATATCTCTCGCCACCGCCTCGACTTATCCATTGCGAGAGGCCTCTGGGGTGATTCACTCTCCGTTCGGCTCATTTGACCCGACAGTGGACATGATTCCACTCGGCCCCGAGAGCCTGTACGACCCCTCTGCCATGCAACGCACTGGGATGATCCTGGTTCAGTCCAACAGCGCGGACATTAGTGCGCTGCAAGATTCCCTTTCCGACTGGGGCCTCGCTGTAATCGATGTCGTCCCCGACGACACATTGGTCATCCGCGTGGACCCCGAGCGTGTTCACGGCATAATCGACGAACTCGGCAAAATGTCCAGCGTTAGGTGGATCGGCCAGCTACCTATCGCTTGGAGAGTCTCTTCGGAATTGGTTCCGCTGGCAGGTCGTCAGGGGATTGTAGTGGATCTCGATGTCGTTCCGTCACCCGACCTCAGATTCGATGAGCTTGCGGCCCTTTCACAGGACCTCGAGTTGATTTCGGGAGAGATTGGCCCCCGGGGTGTCTGTGACGCCTACCTGTGCCAGCCCCGTTCAGTCGATGCCCTTTGGATACCGGTACTCGCAATGGACGGCAGGATACTCCACATCAGCTCAGCCTCACAAATCGTCATCCACAACGACAACGCACGTACCATAGGGGGCATCGACTCAGCTCTACTGAGCTCTGACGGAACATTGAACGGCAGCGGCGAAGTTCTAGCCATCTCCGATACCGGGCTCGACGGTGACCACGGTGACTTTGAAAACCGCATCCGAGGCATATACGACCAGTTCGGCCCTGACAACTCGCATATGGACAGGAACAGCGGGCATGGCACTCACGTGACCGCGACCCTTCTGGGAGACGGCTCGGGAGACTCGGCCACGATGGGCATGGTCCCCGCCGCGACCTTCCACTTCTACCAGCTCGAGGCCGACAGTTCCGGATTGCTCGCCCGCTGGGGCTCGCTCTACGATATGTTCAGTCACTCATGGCAGAACAGCGCGCGAATCCAGACCAACAGCTGGGGCAATGAGAATCTGGTCGGTGAGTACAGCTCCGACTCGAGGTCCGCCGACTCCTTCCTCGTGGACTACCCTAGGTTCCTAGTACTCTTCTCCGCAGGCGACTTGGGCTCCAGTGGCGCGAACAGCGTCACGCCCCCCGGGACAGCGAAGAACGTCCTGACTGTGGGGGCCTCCACAACGGGTGCTTACGGAAGCACGGCCGAAGGTGCCGTCGCTGGCTCCTCCTCCAGAGGAACCACTCTGGACGGGCGCATCAAGCCTGACCTAGTCGCGCCCGGTGTGTCGATCTGCTCGGCTAGGGCCGAGGAGGCTCAGTTCGCCAACGGTGGTCCGTGCTCCAGCGCCACTCACAGCGATGGCACCACCCCGCTGTACATGACGCTCAACGGCTCTTCGATGGCAACTCCGGTCGTCGCAGGCGCGGCCACCATGGTCCGGCAGTACCTCAGGGAGTCAGAAGGGATTAGCGAGCCACGCTCTGACCTGATCCGAGCCATACTCATCAATGGGGCCGAAGATCTTGGTAATCCAGATATTCCAAACGCATTAGAGGGATGGGGGCAGCTAGATCTGCAACAGAGTCTGTATCCATCTTCCAATGACGGTTTTGAAGACTGGAGCCTCGATTTATTCTACGACGACACCAGGGAACTCCTCCCGGGCCACAGTTTCGTTTACACATTTGAGATGTCCAATGATGCCAGAATGGGCCTGGACATCACCCTAGTATGGAACGACAGGGAGGGTTCAGCAATCGCTAACCAGAGCGCACCTAGGTTGGTCAATGACCTCGACCTGAGAGTGACCTCACCCAACGGCACTGTCTATGTCGGCAATAGTTTCTCCAACGGGTTCAGTACCCCGGGCGGCGGCAGCGAGGACCGGCTCAACAACGTGGAGAGGATACGCCTCCCCACCAACAACGGCGCGATTTTCGGAATCGGCACTTGGACTGTCGAGGTCGGCCACGCCGGGGGGACGCTGCAGGACTACGCTATCGTGCTGACCGGGCTGGCCACCGAGTTGGAGCAGTCGGATCTGACTGTGTTTGAGGGCTCTCTGTCGAGCTCCGTTGAGAGCCCCCTGCAAGGCGACACCCTCCTCATCGAGGCCGCTTGGAAGAACCAGGCCGCAGCGCCCACCGGCACCTACTCGGTCGAGATTGAGGACATCACTGACGGANTCGTCATGCACACCTCTGAGCAATCCTCGTTGGGAGGGGGGATGCTGGACTCACTGTCGTTCCCGTACGCCTTCTCCACCACAGGCCTGCACACGTTGGAGTTGAGGCTGGACTCGGCATCAGAGGTCAACGAGTTGAATGACGAGTCTGACGGTGTCGACAACAATCGCATTCTCCTCCACATCAACGTCTCGCAGATAGGCGTCCGACTCACGCCCCTGATGGAGGATGGCACGGTGCCCAGCACTCCGGCTGAGTTGAGTCAGGCCAAGACCCGCACACTGGATCCGAGGACGGGTAGCTGGGTGCTGTTCGAGCTCGAGATGCGCAATGAGGGAACCTCGCAGATATCGGTCGGACTGAGCGTCTCGCCAGTGCAGAGGCTGGACAATGACGGCGTCATGTACCAGCCTCGGGACGAGTGGTGGAAGCTGGTTAACGAGACCGGGCCGTGGACCCTAGCTCCCTTCGGAGAGGAAGGCGACCGCATCGTGGTCACCCTGAACATGTCCGACATGGACACCGACCTCTCAAATCCAGATGATGCTGTATACGCGCTCCCTGGGACCTTCGTGTCCGACTTGAACCTCTTCGATACCAATGCCCCAACTATAGCTCACAGCCTCAGACTCACAGCTATAGTGGAACGTGTTGAGGGACTGTTCACGTTAATCGCCGGCACGGAGGGTCTGGGCGCCGAGCCGGGGGACTTCGCTGTATTCTCGCTCTCCATCAAGAACACGGGCAACGGCCCAACGCAGTACACAGTCAGCTGCGAAACCACTGAGCGCTGGACCATACACCTCGGCAACAGCCAGTCTTCCGAACTGACGCTCGAGCCGCTGAACCGTCTGCAGTTCCTGCCACTGCCGATTCGCATCAGAGTCCCCTCTGCTCAAGACGGAGAGCCTGCGGCAGGAACCACCGAGGATGTCGAGTGCATCACCACCTCGGTCAATGACCCGACTCTGGAGACAACCGAGCAAACCGTCGTTACAGTCTTCGAGAGCCTCGACTTCTCTCCGGAGCTGTTCGATTCCGAAGGAGTCGCCTTAGGCCCCCTGGCTCTCGCCCAGCCCCGCCCAGTCTTGAACAGCGACACCGTCACAACTGAACTGGTCGTCTCCAATGACGGCAACGTGCCGATGCAGTTCGTAGTACAGGCATTCTCGTCCCTGAACACCTGGCCCATCCAGCTCACCGAGGGCTCCAACGTGCAATCCGAGGAGATCGCATTTGCCATCCCCGCTGGCTCGTCGGNGACCGTCTCNATCGTCACCATCGTCCCCCCTGCTGCAGAGATGGGGGNCTCTAACACCATCACCATACGGACGACCCTCGCTGACGGCCCTACTGTAACCAACGCNACCCGCCTCATGGTACAGGAGATAGCGGCTCTGGACCTATCATGGAACGACACNATGTTAATCGCTCTAGGAGTGCCCGGGACCGCAGACATACACGCACACAACACTGGCAATGTCGAGCTCGATGTCAGCCTGACAATGGGGACCCTTCCTGCAGACTGGTCAGGCGGATTCCTGTCCGGCAGGGACTTCTCGATGGGGATGAACCAAGAGGCCACCATAGCAGTGGGCATCGACCTGCCGGGAAGCCTGCCAGCAGGCCCTCTTGAACAGATTGTTTCAGTCATCATCGAAGCCACAACCCCAAGCGGCGAGACCTCCGTATACACTGTCGAGATGACCGTCGAGGTTGTGCCTTCGATCTGGATCGGACTATCCTGCGAATCGACTTCAATCGAGGACATCTCCTCCGATGGCGACACCTTCGAAGTAGTAGTTACCAATCTCGGCAACTCTTTCGCAGAGGTACTGCTAGTGGCGATCGGTCCCAGTGATTGGGATGTTCAACTAAGCCAGGGACTAATCTCATTGGATGCGGGGGAATCTGCTGCGGTGACAGTATCAGCAACCCCTAGTGATGACGCCGCAAATGGTCTGACTGAGATAACATTCGTTGCAAACGCTACCGGTTCCCAGGGCGGTCTTGCTACGATTACTGATGCAACTCTGCAGGTCGGGATTAGTAAGTCTAGGGACTCGACTAGTGGCGGCCTCGGCGGCCTGCTTGATTACCTAGGTCTACCCAGTTGGACCTTGGCGCTCATCTTCCTCGTTCTGCTGGGCTCGGTGGTGGCCACAGGCGTCAGGATGCGCAGATCCTCTGAGTCATCGCTTAGGCCCGAGGAGGAGTTGATTCCACCCGGCTCCGCCCTTCTAGCCGGAAGCCAATCCGAGCGCAAGGCGGCTGCTCTGGACACTTCCGTCTCGGGTGAGGTATTGACTGGCGGAGTCAGTGACGAGGAGATACAATCCACCNTCGCCCAGTCGTCACCGTCTCTGAAGCTACCTTCGTCCTCGGAAGGGGCCCCTCCGCTTCCGATTGGCGGGCTCCCTGAGGGCTGGACAATGGAACAGTGGGTAGCCTACGGCCACCTGTGGTGGGAGCAGAACAAGCCATAGGCTGCGCTTGACTTATCACCCACGCCACTCCCGTCGAGCCGATGAGCGGCTCGATTGTACTGTTCGGCCCCCCCGGCGCGGGCAAGGGCACCCAAGCGGGCAGAATCACCGTACTGACCGGGAAGCCCTGGGTATCTACNGGCGATATGCTCCGNGCGGCCGTGGCCGCCGGCTCCGAGCTTGGGACAGAAGCCAAGGGCTACATGGACGCCGGACTGCTCGTTCCCGATGGCATCATCATCGGTCTGATCGTCGAGCGGCTGCAACATGATGATGCATCATCAGGGGTTCTGCTCGACGGCTACCCCCGTACAATCCCCCAGGCCGAGGCCCTGTCGGAGGTGGCAGTGGTCTCCACTGTCATCTCAATCGAGGTCTCGGACGATGCGATAGTCGAACGCATCGTCGGCAGGAGGATGGATCCTGAAACCGGAGGAATCTACCACGTTTCCTTCAACCCACCACCTCCTGAGGTTTCCGGACGTCTCATACAGCGTGAGGACGACAACGAGCAGACTGTGAGGAACAGGCTCTCGGCCTACCATGAGCAGACAGCCCCCTTGGCCGAATGGTACGCACAGATGGGCCTACTAATCAGCATCAATGGAAACGCCTCGATAGATGAGGTCGGCATGGCAATAGAGGAAGCCCTCTCCGGTGCTCTGTGAGGTCAAGATGTCGAAGCAGCGCCGTAGGAGCAGAGGGGATGCTAAGAGGAAGGGAAGGGCCTTGAGGGCCGTCAATGACCTCTCATCCTTACTGAATGACTCAGATTCCGTCGACCCTCGGCTCGCTGATGCCGCTGCTCGGGACATCCTCCGCATAGGCAAGCGTCATGGCGAGCGCCCGGACTCTGACACTTCGAGGTTAATCTGCAGAGGATGCGAATCCGCGCTAATACCAGGGCGCACAGCCCGAACCCGAATCTCGAGGGGCAGACTCATCGTTACCTGTGAGAACTGCGGTAGAATCGAACGCTCGGGCCCGGACTTCTCGAGAGGTGATTCGGATTAGTTCCAGCATCCCAGACTCAGTGCTGCGCCAAGCCAAGGACAAGGCGACAGCAGTCACCGTCAGAGTCGGTAAGGATGGAATCACCGACTCGGTGATCCAAGAACTCAGCGATCAACTCTCCAATCGAGGCCTGGTGAAGACGAAGGCTAACCGAGGGGTGGCCAATAGCTCTGCAGAGAGGTCCGAGATGTTCAGACTCCTTGCCGAATCCACCGGTTCCACAGTGGTTCACATCCGAGGAAACGTCGCAGTATTCTGGTCTGGCAAGAACTAGTTAGTGAAAACTATCCTCTGTGAGGATAGCCTGCCATGCTCACTTATTTAGAGGCGTTAAGGCTGGCCGAGCCATGGTGACTGAGCAGCAGGTGGTTCTCGTGATTTTCATACTATCTTTTGTGCTCATTTTGGCCGAGTATCTCCATCGAACTATTGCAGCATGGTTCGGTTCCATCATCATGCTGCTGTACGGTCATTGGACCGGAGTCTTCGACACTCATGGCGAATCTCTTGAGCACGCCATGCTAGGCTGGATAGAGTTCGAGGTCATTGGGCTGCTTCTGGGAATGATGGTGTTCGCTGCTATTCTCGAGCTTAGCGGATTCTTTGAGTTCATAGCAATAAAAGCAGCAAAGATGAGCGGAGGTGACCCGTGGAAACTCATCGTTCTTCTCGGTACTTTCACGACTCTTNTTTCCCTGGTGATTGACAACGTCACCGCGATAATCATCATCGCGCCCGTGACTCTGAGGATATGCATCCGGATGGAGATCAATCCAGTGCCGCCCCTGCTCGCTGAGGCGATTCTGTCTGACACGGGAGGAGTTGCTTCGATGGTGGGCGATCCNCCCAATGTCATGATTGCTGCCGAGGCGGCGAGTAGAGATATGGACCACTTCGGATTCAACGGGTTCCTATTCCGACTAGGCATGCTGACTCTGATTGCCTGGATCGCTACTCTGGGTTACATGCGTTGGTACTACCGAGACTGGGCCAAGTCAAAGCCGCATAATGTTGAATCACTGCTGGAGGAGGACGAGTGGAACGCGGTCGANGACAGGAAGTTGATGTACACAACGCTGGCTATACTGATGCTGACCGTGGTGATGTTCTCAGCGAAGGAATTCTTTCACCTTGAGATCGAAATCCACGCCATCGCACTGACAGGAGCAGGTCTGGCGCTTGTCGCCGCCCGCCCCGNGGACCACGAGCTCAGAGGCGGTTTCATGCACATGATCACTGAGAAAATCGAGTGGGCCGCCCTAATGTTCTTCGTTGGCTTGTTCATCTTAGTCGGAGCTGTCGGCAATGTCGGCTACCTTTCCGATCTCGCTTATTGGATCTACGATAACTTTGGCAGCAATGAGATTATGCTGGCGGTGGCAATAGTCTGGGTTTCTGCCATTGCTAGCGCAATAGTTGACAACATCCCTTTCACGGCTGCTATGATTCCGGTGATAGTGAGCATCGGCGAGGCCAACCCGTCAGTCGACATAGAGCCGCTGTTCTGGGCTCTGGCTATGGGTGCTGGATTCGGTGGNAACGCCACTCCAATCGGCTCCAGCGCCAACGTGATGACAGTCGCCATCAGTGAGCGCGGACCGCGGCCTATTACCACCAAGGAGTGGGCTAGGGTTGGTCTGCCCGTGATGGTCATCACATGCATCGTCGCGACCATTTTCATCATCGTCTTTCACGGAANCCTATACTCCAGTGTATGAGGTTGCAATATACTACTCTCCGACACCGTGAAGCGTGAGCGGTGGCAGCGAGGCCCGTGTACGAATGCCCGATATGCGGGCTGGTGTCATCCGGCCTTCCAGCATGTCCTGCATGTGGTACTGACGATGGCNCAGTTTCAGTTCCGAGCATCGGATCAGATCAATCTGAAACCGAATCCTCATCCGAACCTATCGGTCTCCCTTTCGACCTTGAGGGGGATGCCCTCACTTCTCCCTCCTCCGATCTGCCATTCGGTTTGGAAGAGGTTCCGGAAGCACCTGCAGATGTCGGTCTGATGTTCGGCCTCGAGGACAGTCCTGAGGAAAACCCCTCGACCCCATTGGCATTCGGTCTGGATCACATTCCCGATGAGACTGATGAATAACCTCTCGCCAGTACCTCTCACCGCCCCCTTTAGGGGGCGTGTGAATCCCGCTTAGTTCAAATACCAAAGGTAGGTCGCCCACCTGCATTTAGTGCGCTTTGGTACTATCAGGTACCAAGGTAAGTGGTTGAGGCCGCCCCGCCCTGCGGGGAGACGGGGTGGCCTGAGATACCTGAATTGATATGCCTGGACACCAGAGGACTCACAAAGGTGGGATTGTAGAATCACAAGATGCTACAACCCGACTGGGGGATGGCTCGGCTCGAGAGCCGAAGAAGGTCGTGACAAGCTGCGATAAGTTGCGGGGAGAGGCAAGAATCTCTTGGATCCGCAAATTGCTGAATTGGACCTCCTGGCACTCTGTGCCATTCCTCAATGAGGAAAGGGAACCTCCTGAACTGAAGCATCTCAGTAGGGAGAGGAAAAGAAATCAATCGAGATTCCGTTAGTAGTGGCGAATGAACACGGAATAGGACAAACCGAATCTCTATGGGAAACCTTAGAGAAATGTGGGGTAAGGATCATCTGTAGTCTAAGTGCAGGAAGTGGAAGTCGTCCTGGAACGGCGCACCACAGAGGGTGAAAGTCCCGTACACGTACTGCATATGGCCAAGTGATGAATCCTGAGTAGCGTGCGTTGGATATCGCGCGTGAATATGGGAGGCAGAGACTTCCAATCCTGAATACTACTCGAGACCGATAGTTGACAAGTAGCGTGAGCGAAAGCTGAAAAGTATCCTTAGCGGGATGTGAAAAGACCCTGAAACCAGTCGGGAACAAGCTGAATAGGCGTGAAAGCGAAGATATGAGCAGCGTCTATTCTTGCGTTTCGAAAAATGCCCCTGGGAGTTCTGATCATTGGCGAGGTTAAGCAGTTGAACTGCGAAGCCGAAGGGAAACCGAAAGGTCCGCAGCCGCGTAAGCGGTCAGGGACTGGGTGCGCTCGCCCGGAGTCAATGGTGGGAGACCTGAAGCCTATCGATCTATGCCTGGCCAGTCTGAAGCCCGATGAAAATTGGGTGGAGGGACGAACCGTTGCTGATGTGCAAATCGCTCGGAAGAGTTGGGTATAGGGGTGAAAGTCCAATCGAGATGGGCAATAGCAGGTTCCGCGCGAGACTACTCGTAGGTAGACCTCCGTAGAGATAGAATGCGAGGTAGAGCACTGATTGGGTGTTTAGGGGGAGCAATCCCTCGGCACGCTGTCAAACTCCAAAGTTGCATTCATCGTAGAAGCGGGGAGTGAGCCACGGTGGGTAAGCTACCGTGACGAAAGGTGAAGAAACCAGCTCAGCGTTAAGGTCCCAAAATTTCAGTTAAGTGTTAATCACAAACGGCGTCCGTGGTCGAAGACAACCAGAAGGTGGGCTTAGAGGCAGCCATCCTTGAAAGAGTTCGTAACAGATCACTGGTCAAGCTTGCGGGCCCGAAAAATGGACGGGACTCAAACTGAATACCGATACGCTGACCCTCCGAAAGGAGATGGGGTAGCGCGGCGACATGGTCGGGTAGAAGCTAGGTCGTGAGATCTAGTGGACCGTCTATGTATGAGAATCCAGGGAAGAGTAGCAGCATAGTGCGGTGAGAATCCGCACCACCGAAGGGGCCAGGATTCCTCGGCAATGTTCATCAGCCGAGGGTTAGCCGGTCCTAAGGACATCCTTAACCGAGATGTTCGAAAGGGAAATGCGTTAATATTCGTATGCCCCTCTGCAAATCTGGTAACGGCTCGGGCTAGTTCGTGCATTCCTGTCATGGGATGTCGAAGCGTTCGATAATCGATTGGAGAACCGTAATGGTGAGAAGATCGAGAAGGCGTGAGCAAAAGACGAATGAGGCCAGGGTCCCGTGAAAAGCCGCAGAGGTGACCGTACCGAGAACTGACACAGGTGCCCCTGGGTGAGCAGCCTAAGGTGTGACGGGCAAAGTACCGCGAAGGAACTCGGCAAAATAGCTCTGTAACTTCGGGAGAAGGAGTGCCAGCTTAGAGATAAGCTGGTCGCAGTAACAAGGGGACTCCGACTGTTTAATAAAAACATAGCCGACTGCTAGTTCGAAAGGATGTGTATAGTCGGTGAATCCTGCTCAGTGCCGGTATCTGAAACTGGGTTTCAACCTGGCGAAGGACCGGTAAACAGCGGGGGTAACTATGACCCTCTTAAGGTAGCGTAATACCTTGTCGCTTAATTGGCGACTTGCATGAATGGCACAACGAGAGTCCCACTGTCTCCGCGGTACGTCCGGCGAAATTGACTATTACTGGCGCACAGTCCAGTAACCTCAACCTGCAAGCGAAGACCCCGTAGAGCTTTACTGCAGCCTGGCGTTGTACATTCGCACACTTTGTGCTGAGTAGACGGGAGATGTTGATCCTCGGGACGTTAGTCCCGAGTAGTCGTCCATAGAGACACCGTCCTTAATGTGTGACTGTACTAACTCTTCATGAGAACACCGCTTGGTGGGCAGTTTGGGTGGGGCGCCACGCGCCCGAAAACCTAACAGGCGTGCCCAAAGGTCAGCTTAGGTGGTTCAGTCTCCACCGTAAACCGTAAGGGGAAAAGCTGG
>JGI26063J44948_1000063_pt1 | contig 21532 bp, 19 predicted proteins | sample MarorgKNORR_S2LV_4_FD_44948 | JGI IMG/M metagenome (IMG submission 44948) | reverse complement strand
ATCATCTTCGAAAGGGCGTCCACACACATCGCCTGCTCAATCTGCGGAGCGACTCTGGCCAAACCAGCAGGCGGTAAGGCTCAGCTCTCAGGTAGCACAATCGTAGACGTCCTCGAGTGAAGGGGGCTGACGATTGGCTGGCGATTCAGAAGAACCGTGGCCATCTGAAGGCGAACTTCTGGTTTGTACTGTCAAGAGCGTTCGAGAGAACGGCGCTTACCTGAACCTCGATGGTTACGGCGAGCGCGAAGGATTCGTCTTCATCGGCGAGGTCGCCGCCGGCTGGGTTCGCAGTATCAGGAACCATCTGCGCGTCGGTCAGCGCGTCGTCGCCAAAGTCATCGGTGTGCGCCGCGACCGACGGCGGGTCGACCTCTCGATCAAGTCCGTCTCGGCCGAGCGGCGCAAGGATACGCTGCAATCCTGGAAGAACGAGATGCGCGCTACGCAGATTATGAAGGTCGCAGCCGAGCGCGTCGGCTGGGATGAAGCGAAGACCNCCGATATCTCAGACGAGATGATGGAGATCTTCGGCGGTCTCTACGGCGCTTTGGAAGAGTGCGCCATCTCTGAAACTGCTCTTTCCGACAACGGCTTCAGCGGCGACTGGATGGCCGTTGTCACCGAATTGGCCATTGAGAACATCGTCCCACCTTTCGTCGAGATTCGCGGCCAATTCGACATCGAAGTCTGGGGACCGAGCGGCGTCAACGCAATCCGTGAGGCCCTCCTCGCAGCAGAAGCCTGCGCAGAGGGCATCGAAGAAGCAACACTGACTTGCCATTACGACGGCGCCCCACATTACCGCATCGACATCAAGGCGCCTGATTACGAGGTGGCCGAATCGTTGTGGAAGAACGCTCAGGNCGCAGCGAGCGAAGCGATAGCGGCGGTAGATGGTTCAATCGACATCGAACGGATGTGAAGCAGCATCAAGCATGCTACAACTTCAAAGACCTCTGGAAGGGGCTTTGCANAACGAGGGTTGGGATGGCTCGGACGAGACTTCAGAAATGTACGGCCTGCGGCGAATATGGCCTAGGCGAGGAATGCAAGGATTGCGGTGGAAAAATGATTACTGTCGCACCTCTGAAATTCTCGCCGCAAGATGCTCAAGGAGCGCGGCGAAGACAGCGCGAAAACGCTGGAAGCGACGAGTGGATCGAGAAACTCCCGACTCCTCGCAAGGGGGATGAGGAAGAGTGAATCGGACTCAGATGCATTGGTTAATCGACGACGGACTTCCCAAACACGCGGCTCTCTTGGAGGCTGTGCCCGGCGTCGGAAATGTCGGAAAACTGGTTGTCGATGCGCTTGTTGAGAAGCACCCTTCGACACTCATCGCGAGAATCCTGCACCCAGAAATGCCTCCACATTCGACACTCGATGACAATGGTCTGCTGGTGCCTCCCTCGATGATGGTTCACCGTGTGATGCTACCCGATGGGCGTTATGTGGTGACTATCGGCGGCGATTTGCAACCGATGACCGCCGCCGGCCAACACGAGGTCGCTGAAGCGATTTTGGGCGTTGCCAAGGCCGGCTCGACTCCACAATTGCTGGTGCTGGCTGGTCTGGCTGCAGATGTCGAGGACAAGGATGTCCACGTCATCTGCGCTGATGCGGCGGTGCGGGCGAATCTGGAAGCAAATGACATTCCTGTATCGCGCGAGCAGCCCGAGGCTGGGATGATCGGTGTTGCTGGGCTGCTCGTCAGCCTCTCGCCGATTCACGATGTACCGACCGTGGCGCTGGTCGCTGAGACTGTTGGTGCCAGCGCCGATGTTCAAGCGGCCGACCGTTTGGCGAGATGGATNGAGGAAGCCTTCGCCATGCCNCTCGACCTCGACATCGATACCACTGAGGAGACGGCTCGCAAATTGCTCGCGAGCATCGAGGTCTCGGGCAGTCTCGAGGAGCATCTCGGATTAGGCGCCGAGTCTGATGACTTCTACGTCTGATTCGACTCGATGCTCATAGCGTGGGGAGACTCATCCACCACTTGAGACGACGACGAGTTCGAGGCGGATGTCTTCGCTGATGACCGATGTGTGCGGGACGATTGTCTGACCCAGAACCGCGAGCACGGTCGATGGAGGAATCGACAAGCGCTCGAGGACTTCTGAGATCGTGATCGNATCCTCGCTCTCGACGACTAGGACCTCGTCGCCATGCTCGACCTCGATTCGCATGCTCGGTGGGTGGCGAGTCAGACTTATGACCGAATCGCAGGTGGCGGGCACGCTGCCGAGATCGCATAGCCCGGTATTGCGGTGGATTCGAAATCCACTGTCCCTTGGACTCGGGGGTTCAAATCCCTCTCTCGGCGCCATAAAATCGATTTGAACTAGGCGTAAACTGGACAAAATGAAGCATCACGGCCGCTTGCGCCGACGGTTGAGGGCGCTTCATTCTGAAGTCTAATTAAATCTGAATGAAAGCTCTCAGCCAAGCGAAATCTGTGATTTCGCGCTACTGAAATACCAACTCTCATTCAGAAAGCCGGCAACTCATCATTCGCCCTGAGATGAACAACCTTCGAAGAGGGCGACAACTTCACTTGAGCCCTGCCCCCAAACTCACCGATCGTGCCGTTCAGAATCGCAACCTCATCGCCACGCTCGACAGAGGCTGCGGTGATTGGAATACTGCCTCTGAAGGCGACTACACTGCAAACGCCGCTCTGGTCGAGAAGCGTCACTGCCCATCGCTTGACATCGACACCATTCGGAATCGCGTCAATCGACCAGACGCGGCCGACGACATTGACTTGGGTGACGATTTCGACGATCGGGGCTTCATCCTCATCGTCGGTGATGATGACTTCTGATTCCTCATCGAGCAGCAGCTCGATATTGCCCCGCCAGATTCCTGGAATCGCATTCTTGACACGGACTCTCGCCCCATTGGCGATAGCCCGAGAGATATTCGTTGGATTCTTGCCATAATTGGGTTTGACGACCGCCTTGTCGTAGCCCTCTTTGAGGTCGAACCTGAATGTGATGACACCTTTCTCATCGAATTCGGGTCCGCGCAGAAGACCGACATTCCCCACGGCATCAACCCGCGAGACGATCTCGGCGAACGGTGTGATCGGCCATGCGTGTCCGAAGCGCTCGATTCGGCGCTCGAGAGGCAGGTCGAGGTCACGCTCGACATTCTCACACAAGCCGCGATAATCGCATCTGATGCACCTCGCATTCGGGTCGGGGTCGGTTGGAGGGTCTGCTGCTTTGCCGCCCTCCTCGAAGATCCGCAGAGGGGCGGGTTTTGTCGGGCAATCCGCCTCGCTCGGATCGCCCGCACGCAATTTCTGATACAATTCTTTGAGCTCTTTCTCGTAGCCTTTCAATTCACTTTCAGTCGGTTTTCGGATCACTTTCACAGTGCCGGTTCCGAGGTACCAGACTTCGAGTCCTTCGACATCCTCAGTGTGGTCGTGAGTCTCCCACCAGAGCCAAGCATAGAGGCGCAGTTGCTCGATATAGTCGCCTGAACGGTCGCCTTTTCCGATGCTCGCTTTGATGTCTATGATGCGTATATTCCCATTCCATCGATAGATCATATCGTATTCGCCCTGGAACCATCCGTCGGGGTGGCACGTCGCTTGCTTGAACTGCCCAGCATCGGGGTCAACGAACCACGGTCGCGCCAATTCCCAAGCCTCGCACCAAGTCACTTCGCCGGAACTTCTCGCCGCCTTATGTGGTGTGTTCCAGATGAGAGGGAAGCCATCAGGAGCTGGTGAATCGGGCCGAGCCTCGCCTGCTCTCCATGCCTCCAGCATCGGCCCGCCATTCGCTTCCAAGCAACCCTCAACCTCGTCGAGGTGCATGCGTATTCCGGCAGCGATCATAACTCGACATTCGTCCTCGTCAGCATCCTCGATGCTGCCGCTACGGTTCTTGGTGATCTTCCAATTGTGAACCGCAGCCTCCCAACAAGCATCGAAGTGGAAGTCGAGGCGCGCGAGCGCCCACGTCTCAAGCGCCTCGCGCGAATCCGGCCAATCACCTTCAGGCCGCGCATCGAGCCGCTGGGCGAGCCAATTCGTGGTGTCGTCGTAGTCGGGATCCTTGTCCGCTGTGAGCGGAGAGGTGAGGAGTGTGGTGGAGTCTGGAGCGATGAGGACTGGCGATTCCTGCATTATGCGCGAAAGGCATGCCTCAGCGGCATTTCCACGGATGATCACAGGTGGCATCGGACCCTTCAGACCATGCCGATAGGCGTAGAACCACTTCCGCGGACACGAGGTCCAGAGATTGGTCTGCGAAGCCGAAAGCCTTCGATATGGGTCGATGCCAGTGCCGGCTGCATCAAAGGTCCGCACGGGCATACCCAACTACTTGCTGCGAGGGTACATGAACTCGACTGCGAGACTATTGAATTCATTCATTCTGATTGAATGAATCCGATGACGGCTCAAACTTTATGATAGATACCGTGAACGGTAGATGGATGATGGAAGGATCTGAAGTCACAGGACGCTCTGCCAATATGATGCCATTCATGGATGCCATGAAAAGTGGAGTATCGAACTCTTTTAGTTTAAGTGGGCGTTCTTCACGTTCCGAATTTTGGTGGTTCGTATTAGGTAGCAACCTTGCGTTTATACTATGCACGATACTAGCAGGTGCAATACATGAGATTTTCTTGATATTACCACTTTTACTTATTCCGGCAAACATAACTCTTTCAGTTAGAAGACTTCATGATGTCGGAAAGAGTGGTTGGATGTTCCTCCTAATGGTAATTCCACTTGTCAACTTTATCTTGATAATTCTGTGGTTCATAGTAGACGCTGGCCAACCACACGCCAACCAGTACGGCGATGTTCCTACAAACACCTTGGAATGAACACCGAAGGATGATTCATTCATCGCTCTCGGCGCTGTTGAGGTAGACGACAGTCATCTCCAATCGCTCGTGAGTCGGGTGGACCTCGACCAGAGCGATCGGCGCATCGATCTCTCCAGCCAATTCCTCGGCCATCACCAGAGGCAACTCGATGCGTCCGTTGTCCTCGTCGAAATACATGAATCGGCGCGGCAACCCCGTCTGTTCGTGAATCTCCTCGATCCAGTCCGCGGCGTCATCAGAATCACAGTCGATCGAACCGAAGACCAGCGTGCCATCCTCTGTCAGAATCTCATGCGGAGAAATCGTATTCTCACCACGGCGAAGGAAGCGGCGGCGAAGCTGCCCACTATCCTTGTAGGTCGAAGTGCAGAATTTCAGATGATACGGATAGGCCTCGCGCACCTCCCCATCCTCAGGGTCGGGCGCACCGATCTGAGCAGCAATCACACGGTCGCGCATGCGAACCGATAACTCAGCCGAACCAGCAGCCCCCGCAGTGATCTCGTCGGAGAGGTTGAAGCCGCGCACCACCATGTTGTCGTGATTGCCAACGGTGATCTCCAACTCATTGAGATTCAAAAATTGCACATCCATCCCTCGCAGAGTCTCAAGCAATTCGAACAACTCATCGGCCTTGTCGGGCTCGGTCGGAATCTCAACCCCGGTCAACATCCCAGCAGCGGTGCAAGCCGCAATGGTCTCGCGGTATTTCTCAGCCTTCAAATCCAGGAAATGGAAGCGAATCTCGTCCAACCCAGCCTGAGCGAACTCAGCAGCCCATTCAGCCTTGAACGGAATACTCGTGTACATGTGCAGGTGGAAGCCATCCCCAAACTCAGTTTTGAGAATTCGACAACCTTCCAAAACCCTCTCGCGAGCCATGACAGGGTCGCCACCAGTAATCCCAGCACCGGTCGCATTCATGGCTCGAGCCTCTTCGATCACAGCCCCCCAATCGCCGATTTCGACACGGCGTTCGTTAGCGTACATGAAGTCGATTTCGCGGCGGTTTTCGGAGAGTGGACAGTAGTCGCACATCCAGTGGCAATGCCCGGTGATGAACAGCACCAACTTGCTCCCCATCTGGCATTGGATACAGCCCTCGGTATCGCTCGCATCCGCCGCCTCGGGCAACTCAGGAATGTTCGGCAAACGTAGTTGAAAAGTCATGCAGCCACCTCTTTTACAGTCTCTAATAACCATTGATGGAAGCCATGATCATTTGATAATTCGGGATGGAAAGTAAGAGCCAGACGATTACCAAAACGCACCCCTACAACCTCTTCACCAAGGGTAGCTACGACCTCTGACGAATCGCCCACATTTGTGAATCGCGGCGCGCGGATGAAGACGCCTGGGAAGTCGCGGGCGAGCAGGCTTGATTTGAGCGCGCTCTGGAATGAATCGACCTGACGACCGAAGGCGTTTCGGTCGATTTCGGCGGCGATTAACGGCTCGCCGCCGTCACGAGGATCACAGAGCAGAATTGCACCCGCGCAGGTCCCGAGGACCGGACGGGTGGCATCGGCGCGAAGCCACGAAAACACAGCGGGCAACAGTCCCGATGCGGGATCGTTACCAGTCAGCCGCATCGTGGTGGATTCACCGCCGGGGAAGACGAGTGCATCAGGTTCAGCCTGTGCAAGGTCCGAAGCCTTGCGCAACTCGTGAATTTCGATTTCGATGTCAGCATCGGCAGCCGCCGAGGTGAGCGCCGCAATGTGAACGTGGCGAGCGCCCTGCAACATGACGAGACCGATGCGAAGCACGACCTGCCGGCTGAACCATCCGGCTTCAATCCAACCCTTATCAGTCGAAGCGATGAAAGACCCCAGCACACGCCCGTAGGGCGTGGTCAACTCATCAAGGATTCACAACTTCGGCGCCGGTCCAGCAGTTCTGCCATTATCGGTCGTCGAAGAAGTTCAAGCAGCATTACCCAACTTACACGGCAGCGGCTTCGGGCTCTGCGAGATCAGCCACCGAAGCCCGACTTTCCAAGCGATTGTCGACAGCGCCATGGCACGCATCAGAAGGGTGCTGTCGGTTCCAGAAGATTATACGATTCTATTTCTTCAAGGAGGCGCTTCACTGCAATTCTACATGAGCGCGCTAAACCTGTTAGCCCCAGGGGAGGCAGCGGATTTCCTCGTCACGGGAGGTTGGTCGCAGAAGGCCTTGAAGGAGGCAAATCGCATTGGCGAAGCAGCGGCGCAGTGGGACGATTCTGCAAATGGATTCAAGTCGGTTCCAAACGACGGTGATTACACGATTCGCGATGATGCGGTCTACCTGCATTACACGTCGAACAACACACTGATGGGTACTCAATTCCACCATCTTCCATACTCGGGCGGCAAGCCACGGGTGCTCGATGCGTCCTCGGATATCGCTGGGGTTCCGCTCGATGTAGGGGCTCACGATCTGATCTACGCGGGGGCTCAGAAGAACCTCGGACCTTCGGGGGTGACGTTGGTCATTCTCTCACCTTGGGCGCTGGCTCGGGCGCAAACAAACTCTACTTCGGGCGGTCATACCGGTGGCGGAAATCCTACCATGCTCGATTATACAGTTCATGCTTCGAAGGGGTCGTTATTCAACACTCCAAACACCTTCGGGATATTCGTTCTCGACTGCGTTTTCAAATGGCTTGAGGAGAACGGCGGACTGGCTGGATCTATCGCTCGGAATCGGGCTAAGGCGGCCCTTCTGTATGGCGAGCTCGACCGGACTGATTTCTGGGTTCCACATGCTGAGGTTGGCTCTCGCTCGGTGATGAACGTCACTTGGAGATGTGCTGATGAAACTCTCGAATCGGTGTTTTTGGCGGAAGCGACGGCGGCTTGTCTTGGTGGTCTGAAAGGTCATCGCTCGGTCGGTGGTATTCGGGCAAGCATGTACAATGGCTGTCCTATCGAGTCTGTCGAGGCGCTGGTTGAGTTCATGCGCGGCTTTGCGGAGCGGCATTCCTGAGAATGCGGCGCAGGTAGCCGCTTCCATTCGGATTTTCTATCAAGGAGAGATTGATAACCGCGTGGAATGGTTCGCGACGCGATGACCGAGTTGGACAGCATCGAGAGCATGTTGGATGAACAGCGTCGTTTTCCACCCCCCGAGCCAATCGCCAGCGAGGCGCACATCACCGACCTCGATGAATATCAATCGATGTGGCGGCACAGCATCGCCGACCCCGCCGGCTTCTGGGGTGAGATCGCCGAGGAGTTCGAGTGGTATCGCAAGTGGGACGAGGTCGCCTCTTGGGATTTCGTGGATGCGCAGATCAAGTGGTTCGAGGGTGCCCAACTGAACGTCAGTGTGAACTGCCTTGACAGGCACATCGCTGCTGGTCGCGCTGGCGAACCAGCCATCTCGTTCGAGGCGGACGACGGCGAAATGAGCACCTACAGCTTCAGTGAAGTTCTGGAGCAGGTGTGTCGGCTGGGTAACCTCCTGCGCGTGAATGGCGTCACCAAGGGAGATCGTGTCACAGTCTACATGCCGATGATTCCCGAACTCGCCTTCACGCTGTTGGCCTGCGCACGCATCGGCGCCATACATTCAGTCGTGTTCGGCGGCTTCTCTGCAGACTCACTCGCCCAGCGCATCGTCGACTGCACCTCAGACGTGCTCGTCACCACAGACGCCGGCATCCGCGGCGGCAAGCTGGTCCCGCTCAAGTCGACGGGCGACGCTGCCATCGAACTCGCCGCTGAGCAGGGCGTCAANGTCCGCTGCGTGATAGTCAACCACAGAGCAGGCGATGGAATCGGCGAAGGCAGCCCGGGCTGGGTCGCGGGAAGGGATGTCGATATGGAGGAAGGAATGGCAGCCCAAGAAACCACTTGTGAGCCGGAGATCATGGAAGCTGAGGATCCACTCTTCATCCTCTACACGTCTGGCTCGACTGGCAAGCCAAAGGGGGTCCTGCACACTCAGGCGGGTTACATGGTGTATGCGGCTACGACCTGCAAATACGTCTTCGACCTGAGGCCTGAGCGCGACCTGCACTTCTGCACGGCCGACATCGGATGGGTTACCGGTCACACCTACATCGTCTACGGCCCGCTCGCTCTGGGGGTTCACACACTGATGTTCGAGGGAATTCCGACCTACCCTGACGCGGGGAGGTTCTGGGACATCTGCGACAAGCACCGTCCTACCACCTTCTACACCGCTCCCACCGCAATCCGAGCCCTCATGGTGCATGGCACTGAGCCGGTTCATCGCTACAAGCGGGACTCGATGAGAGTGCTCGGGACGGTCGGCGAGCCGATCAACCCAGAGGCGTGGATGTGGTATCACAAGCACGTGGGAGGCGAGACTCGCCCTATCGTCGACACTTGGTGGCAGACGGAGACGGGCGGCATAATGATCACTCCACTTCCCGGAATGACGACCACGAAGCCTGGTTCAGTGACGCGGCCGTTCTTCGGTGTGCTGCCGCGAGTGGTGAAAGCGGACGGGACCGAGTGCGAAGTGAACGAGGGAGGCTACCTGATCATCGAGCAGGCGTGGCCTGGCATGATGCGCACGCTCTACGGCGACCACGAGCGGTTTCGCGAGGTCTACTTCACCCAACAACCAGGGCGCTACTTCACCGGCGACGGAGCTCGCAAGGACGAGGACGGCTGCTTCTGGATAATGGGCCGCGTCGACGACGTGATCAACATCTCAGGACACCGTATGGGAACCGCCGAGGTCGAGTCGGCACTCGTGGCGCACAAATCGGTGTGCGAGGCGGCGGTGGTCGGCTTCCCGCACGAGATCAAGGGACAGGGCATCTACTGCTACGTCACCCTCGAGCAGGGAATCAAGGCCTCGGATGAACTCAGACAAGAACTCAGAATGGGAGTGCGAACGATTATCGGACCAATCGCCACGCCGGACGCCATCCACTTCACACAGGTACTCCCGAAAACTAGGTCGGGGAAGATCATGCGACGCATCCTCAGGAAAATCGCCGCTGGTGACGTCAGCGACCTCGGCGATACAAGCACTTTGGCTGACCCGAGCGTTGTCACCGACCTCCTCAAGAGTCGTCCAGAGTGAAGAAATACCGAATTTTCCTAATCCGATTGATTCTAATGGACCGTACTGAGCGGTGTTGATGAGTAGGTGGGCGCAATGTATGTCTCGACAAGGAACTCCGGGGGAGAGTTAGACCTCGACCTGCTCGACTCGATTCATATCAACCGCTCCGCTCTTGAGCGTCGAGCAGCGACTCTGCCCAAGCGGCGTGCGGTGAAGCAGGACTGGCAGGTCGCTTGGATGCTGCAAGCGCTGCGCTGCATCGACCTGACCACGCTCGCCGGCGACGATACACCCAGACGAGTCGTTCGCCTCGCGCAGAAGGCGATTCGACCTGTCAGAGGCGACCTGTTGAGTGCACTCGACCTCGATGTCGACACGATTCACTGTGCCAGCGTCTGCGTCTACCACAACATGGTGCCCGCCGTGGCCGCCGCTCTAGAGGGCAGTCCGGTCGGAACCTGTGCCGTATCTACCGGCTTCCCGGCGGGGCACATCCCGCACGAGTTCAAACTCGAGCAGATCGAGGCATCGGTGGCGGCCGGAGCCAGCGAGATCGACATCGTAGTGAGTCGAGAGACCGTGCTGCGCGGTGATTGGCAGGCACTTTACGACGAGGTGCGCGATTTCCGGACCTCCTGTGGTGACGCCCACCTGAAGACGATTCTTGCAACCGGAGAGTTGGCCAGCCTCAAGCAGGTGGCCCAAGCGAGCCACGTGTGCATGCTCGCGGGCGCGGATTTCATCAAAACGAGTACCGGCAAGGAGAGCGTGAACGCAACCCTGCCCGTTGGACTTGCGATGGTGCGCGCCATCCGAGATTACCACCAGCGCACCGGACAGAAGGTCGGGTTCAAGCCGGCTGGGGGCATCAGCACCGCCAAAGAGGCGGTTGTCTGGCTGGCGCTGATGAAAGAGGAACTGGGTGATGAGTGGATGCAGCCCGACCTTTTCCGCATCGGTGCCTCCTCGCTGCTCGCAGACATCGAGCGGCAACTCGAATTCCATCTCTCAGGCCACTATTCAGCGGCCAACAGACATCCGATGGCATGAGGTGAACGAATGAGCGTCAAGGAAATCCTCGATTCCCTCGAATGGGGTCCTGCACCCGAATCGGACGCCTTCGCCCGTGAATGGTTGGACGAGCACGGCCCCGATTTCGGCATGTACATCGACGGCGGCTGGAGGCACGCCGCCAGCGGCGAGAAATTCGAGACGCGCAACCCAGCTGACAACCAGTTGCTCGGCACCATCTCACAGGCCGGCGAAGAAGAGGTGAATGCGGCAGTGGCAGCAGCCCGAGCTGCACTTCCCGAGTGGTCCTCAACACCAGGACACGTGCGCGCCCGCTATCTCTACGCCATCGCCAGACAGGTGCAGAAGCACCACCGACTCCTCGCCGTGCTGGAGACTCTCGACAACGGCAAGCCGATCCGCGAGACCCGCGATGTGGACATCCCGCTGGTCGCCCGCCACTTCTACCACCACGCCGGCTGGGCACAGTTGTTCGATGAGACCTTCTCGGGCTACGGCCCGGTCGGAGTCTGTGGTCAGGTGATTCCGTGGAACTTCCCGCTGCTGATGCTCGCATGGAAGATCGCTCCCGCCATCGCCGCCGGAAACACCGTCGTGCTCAAACCGGCCGAGTTCACCTCAATCTCCGCACTCGCCTTCGCCGCCATCTGCGAATCAGTGGGACTNCCTCCTGGTGTCGTTAACATCGTCACCGGCGACGGACGCACAGGCGCGCTTATCACAGAGCATGAGGACATCGACAAGGTCGCTTTCACCGGCTCGACAGAAGTCGGCCGCGTAATACGCAAGGCAACCGCGGGCAGCGGCAAGGCCCTGACCCTCGAACTCGGAGGCAAGAGTCCGTTCATCGTCTTCGAGGACGCCGACATAGACTCGGCGGTCGAAGGGCTCGTGAACGCTATTTGGTTCAATCAGGGTCAGGTCTGCTGTGCCGGCTCGAGGTTGTTGGTGCAGGAGTCTGTAGCGGAGGAGTTCCATGAGAAACTGCGTGCACGCATGGGGAAGCTTCGGGTGGGTGACCCGATGGACAAGGCGGTCGACATGGGTGCGATAGTGGATGAAGTCCAACTCAACACCATCTCTGAACTCTGCCAGCTCGGCTGTGACGAAGGGGCCACGATGTGGCAACCGGACACCGAACTCCCCAAGGGAGGCTGGTTCTTCCCACCCACACTGTTCACAGACGTCTCACCCGCTTCCACGATCGTCCAGGAGGAGATCTTCGGCCCAGTGCTGGTCTCGCTCACCTTCCGCTCCCACGAAGAGGCGATCGCGCTCGCAAACAATACGCGCTATGGACTGGCCGGCAGCGTCTGGAGTCAGGACCTCGACACGGCGCTCGAGGTTGCACGGGCAATCCGCGCTGGCACTATCTGGGTGAACTGCACCAATCAATTCGACGCCAACTCCGGCTTCGGTGGCTATCGTGAGTCAGGCTTCGGTCGCGAGGGCGGACGCGAGGGGATGCACGCCTACATACGACCCACAGGTGATCACGAGTCTACCGCAGCTGTCGCTACCGCAGGGGCAGACGCTCCCGCGCCAGCAGGCGGTGACGGCTCAGGAGATATCGATCGGACAGCCAAGATGTACATCGGCGGCAAGCAGAAGCGGCCGGATGGTGGCTACTCACTCGATGTGCCGGGTGGACAGGTCGGCCGGGGTAATCGCAAGGATATTCGAGACGCGGTGGCGGCAGCCATCAAGGCGACCGCCTGGGCAGAAATGAGTGCTCATTCACGCGCACAAGTGCTCTACTACATCGCCGAGAACCTCGAACAGCGCACCGAGGAATTCGCGAGCATAATCTCAGCGAGCACCGGTTGCTCCGATGATGATGCGACTACCGAAGTTGCCGACTCCGTCGCCGAGTGGTTCCGCTGGGCGGCGTGGGCGGACAAGTTCGACGGACGTGTGCACGAGACTACCATGCACGGACTGGTTCTGGCACTCAACGAGGCGATCGGTGTCGTCGGAGTGATCTGCCCCGATTCACGACCACTGCATGGATTCACCCGACTGGTGGCACCACTGCTCGCCATGGGCAACACCGTGGTGGCGATTCCCTCAGAAGCACACCCGCTGGCGGCCGCTGGCATCTACCAAGTGCTGGAGACCTCTGACCTTCCCGGCGGCGTACTGAATTTCGTCACCGGGTTGCGCCAAGAGATTGTCGGTACCCTTGCGGAACACGACGGTGTCGACGCCATCTGGTCCGCTGCGGGCGACATCGCCGAGGTGGAGGTGGCCAGTGCTGGAAACATGAAGAGAGTCTGGAACGCAGACACAAGCGCGGCCGACGAAGAATTGCTCAGAGCAGCGATTCAGGTGAAGAACATCTGGCTGCCACACGGTGTCTGATGCCTCAGACCGCGGTTCGCTTCCTGTAAGAATCAGGCATCTTCGTCTGGGATTTCGTAATCCTTGACGCGGTGAACTTTCAACATGTGCGCTGCGGCATTTCGANCCCTCAAGCGCGCTTTACAATGTGGACAATCAATGAAATCGCCGCTGCTCGAGCGCGACTTTGTTGCAGGTGATTCGGCGATCGACTTCGAGCCTCGCATCTTGACGACGAGGCCCGCGATACTGCCGACGATCAGTGCGACGAGAAGAAACGAGGCGGCGAGAGTGTGAAAGAAGCCAGGGTCGTTGTCCAATTGCAGGTCGTCAGTGACGTATCTGTCCTCCTCCAACGGTTGTCCATCAGCGCCTTGCAGGTCGATGATGTGCTCGAATTTTTGTCCGTCGACATCGAGTACAATCTTCATTCCGTGGTCGCCGGAGTGGATATGCAGAATCAACTCGTAATTGCCTGAGAATCCAGTGCTGTCGGCACGTTCTATGTTATTTCCACAAAGTGAAGAATCGGTCGCATCTTCTGAACAATCTATCTCGACAGTCATCCAGCGCATGACCTCACCATCGGGCGAGAGAACATTGCCTTCGATGACGTAGCGGTGGTCCCACTCATGCTCGGCTTGGGCCGGCATGACGCCAGACAGTAGAATTGCAGCCAGAACCAGAACGAGGATGTTGCTTCTCATCATTGGCTGGGTCGAATGAAGTCCTGTTAATGATTTCGCGGAATCGGTGTCCGATAGATTCTCAGCGCGGATGGATGATTGGGAACAGCGGATGGTTCATCTCTGCCCCCGCTGCTAACTCCTCTGCTAACCCCTCGAACTCGGGGGAAGTGCGCCAAGTTCGTGGGGCGTGACGAATGTCCTCGCCCATCACCCTGACTGAGAATGCTCGGCGCCGATTTGTTGAGCCACGTGCGCCGTGCAGCGTCAACATATGGAATGCGACGGCGTCGCCTTGATTCAATTCCCAACCGAGGATCTCGTGTGAATCAGGCTCGCCGTCGATATCGGGAACTTCAGCCAGACTACCCTCTGGAAACCACTTGGATTGGTCGGTCAGGAAGGTCTTGGGCATGTACCAAGTGCCATCGTTCGAGCGAGCGACGAACTCGAGTGTTGCGGGCCGAGAGACCGGGTCGACGGGGATCCAGAAACTGATGTTCTGCGAGCCTTCGATATTGTAGTACGGAAGGTCTTGATGCCACGGAGTCGGCTGTTTTGTCGCCGGTTCTTTGGTCAACATGTGGTCGTGGTAGAGCCTTACTACTGCGCTTCTCATCAGCTTGGATGCGACCTCTGGAAGTGCTGAATCGAAGATGATTTCGCGGTAGGCTGAGATGCGTTGCCAATTGCAGAAATCCTCGAAGAAACGGCCAGGGTCTGAATTGCGGCTGGCGGTCTGGCCGAGGGGGCTGGGATTCTCGATGTTCCAATCGATCGCCGTGGCCAGTTTTTCGACTTCTTCGGCATTGAGCAGATTACGAATCACCACAGCGCCATTGCGCTGATAGAACTCGACGTCGGCCTCACTAACCACTACCATGAATCGCTTCTGACAAGGCAGATTTTGAAGTCTCCCACGAGAGTTCGATGACTGTCGAGCCCACCTTCCATTGATTCAAAGCTGGTGGGCTCGGCAGGAATTGAACCTGCGATCTTCGCCGTGTGAAGGCGACGTCATAACCCCTAGACCACGAGCCCAGCAAGGGCTCGACGAGTGTTGGCGACTTAATCGTGATGACACTTCACATCCACTTTTCGTCCCACCCCTGTCCCCGCCGCAATCAAATGCGTCGGGCAGGTCGGAGGTTCGATGGTAGCGGGTCTTGACTTCGATGTCCTGCGGCAACGGGATACCTGGAAGGCCTTCGGAATCGGCGTCGTTCTGTTCTGCCTCATCGGCTATTCCTCGCTCTCCCTCTTCGGCCTCACCTCCTCCACCTACGGCACCACAGACGAGGTCGGCGAGGCGCCTGATTTCCTTGTGGCTTCGATGAATCGGAGTGGCATCGAGGACGCTTTCGCAGACGAGAATGGGATGATTCAGCTGTCGAGTCTGCGCGGAAGCGTCGTCGTCTTGGATTTCATGGCGGTCGATTGCTCTAATTGCCACTTTGTTCAGGCGCACATCGACCAGAATCTGGCGGAGTGGGGGGCTCTGCAGGGTGAGTATCCGATTGTGGCGATCTCGTTGGGGTCGTGGTACGGCTACGAATCGTTCGAGCGAATCAATTCGAGCTTCGGCGATTCGGCCTCAGACCGTCACATGCCCTGGCCGGTCGTCAATGGTGGCACGGATGTCATTCTGCTGGAGAATGGGAATCGTGGTGATCTGGTCGAATACTACTCCGCGCAAGCCTTGCCGCTTGCTCTGGTCATCGACCACGAAGGTTTCGTGGTCGCCAAAGAGAACACTGGTACGCCGCTCGATGGCTGGGACTCTTTCGATTCGGCCATAGAAGCGGCGAATGCTGGTGAGGCTGAGTCGCTTCGAATCGGCATCGCCAAGTCTGATAGATCGATTCAAGGCGTTTTCATCATCGGACTGTTTCTGGGCATTCTCGTCTATTTCTCGCCCTGCGCCTTCCCTGTTCTACCGTCGTACATCACCTACTACCTCAGCCTCGGGATGCGCGAGGACGAATTGCGGGAGTCTGGAAAGTTGAGTGGGCGACTGCCCGGTCCTTTCGAGGTCGGTGGCTTCGCAGCATTGGGGCAATTGACCTTCTTCGGCGTCGTCGGCATCATCATCTTCGGCTTGTCCGAAGTGATCAATCTAAGCGGTGTTCTGCACACGGTCGCCATCGCCATCGCTTACCTGCTCGTCGTTCTAGGCGCTCTGATGCTGCTCGGCTGGACCAGCCATCTGCTCGCTTTCGTCCAGCGCTGGCTGGACACGTATCAGACTCATGAGACCGACGAGGTCTTCACGCCTCGTCGCAACATGTATCTCTGGGGTATTGGATATTCGGCGGCTTCGGTCGATTGCACCGCCGCCGCCGTCTTCCCATTCGTCGCTTGGCTGACAGTCGTCGGACAAGGTGCATTCATCTCGGGCCTGGGCGGCCTCATCCTCTCGGTCACCACATTGATGATTCTGGTCACAGTGATGGTCGGGATGGGCCGTCAAGCGATGGTTGGATTCCTGCGCCGCTCGACTGGAATCGTCAAAGCGACCGGCGCTTGGATGATGATGTTCGCAGGCTTCGGCCTGCTCGCCTACCTGACGCAAACTGAAGCGATAACCGCGTTAATCGGTTGAATTCAATCGTTTGAATCGCCATTCCGGCGAATGAATCTTCGACGAAGTTCACTCGACTTTCTTGACGTTGACCGCGTTAGGGCCCTTCGGACCCTCGCCGACCTCGAACTCGACAGCGTCGCCATCGCGAATCTGTCCTTCGACCTGCGACTTGTGAACGAAGAGGTCGTCTCCGTCCTCTTGCTCGATAAATCCGAATCCTTTCGTGAAGTTGAACCACTTGACTGTTCCCTGTGCCATCAAGTCGAGGCGGCCCGCGTCTACTACTTCATGTTGCGTGCGGCATGATGCCTCGAAATATCACTTCTGAAGCGTTGTGATGAGCGTGGAAATTCGGCAGAATAACTCCAATCAGCAACACTCTGACATTGTCAGGATTTACCATACCATAGCCCCGCACTACAACGAATCACCGATTTCTCAGAGTAGACGAAATATTTCAAGAACCAAATACCCCACGCTGGTCACAAGGCACGAATGGAACCCTCCGTCATGCTGGTCCTCGCCGTCGCTGGCCTGATTGCAGCCTACATGGCTTGGAACATCGGCGCCAACGATGTCGCCAATGCGATGGGGACGAGTGTCGGCAGCGGCGCTCTGACTCTGCGACGCGCAATCATCGTCGCTGCCGTCTTCGAATTCCTGGGCGCGGTCTTCTTCGGCAGCCACGTCACCGACACGATTCGCAAGGGCGTGCTCGATTTCGGCACCGACGATGGCCTGCCGGTCTCAACGACACACAGCATCGTCGGCGGTGTTATCGGCATGGGACTCTATATCCAGCCATCCTCGGTCAACTGGAACAAGGTCCTCGAGATCGTCCTCAGTTGGATTGCCTCCCCGCTGCTCGGCGGACTCCTCGCATTCACCTCATTCATCATCATCAAGCGGGTCATCATGAACCACCCCGACCCACTCCAGAAAACCAGAGAAGTCGCACCGATAATGGCGCTTCCAACCTTCTTCGTTCTCGGCCTCGCACTGCAATTCAAGGCTCTCAAAGGCTTCTACTCGAACCTTGATTCGGCTGGAATCATCGACCAGTCGGAATGGTTGCCAGCAAAGGCTGGGACGACTTTCAACCCGCTGGCCGAGGGCGCCTGGATTCCCATGAACGCACTGCTGGCCGCCCTCGCGATAGGCATTCTGGCAAGTCTGATCCTGTGGCTCGTTCTGCGCAAGTACGAGTTCGAGGAGGAGGGTTATGCAGGTGTCGAGCGTGTATTCGTCTGGCTTCAGATCATCACCGCTTGTTACGTCGCCTTCGCGCACGGAGCGAACGACGTTGCGAATGCGATTGGACCGATGGCTGCGATCTACGACATCGGCACTTCAGCGGCTGGTGTCCTCTCTCCGGATCAGGTCGAAGTGCCGATCGGTCTGCTGCTTCTAGGTGGGGCTGGCATCACGATTGGAGTTGCAACCTGGGGCTACAAAGTGATGGATACGATTGGCAAGAAGATCACTCACATCACGCCTTCGCGTGGCTTCGCTGCTGAGTTCGGCGCGGCGACGACGGTGCTGGTTTTCTCGATGCCTTTCCTCGCCGTGCCGATTTCGACGACGCACACATTGGTCGGCGCGGTCGTCGGTGTTGGGCTGGCGGGTGGAGCTGCAGCCGTCGATTTCAGGGTTTTCGGGAAGATCGCCGCGAGTTGGGTTGCGAGCCTGCCAGTCGCTGGATTCGGCTCAATCATGTTCTTGATTCTCTTCAACGGAAGTCCGACGAATGTCGTCATCGTGACAACGCTTTCGATAGCGATCACATTGTTCACGGTGATGGGGCCTGAAATCGGCCTACCCCCACTTCGACCATTCATGATCTCGGATACGCCAGGGCGCATTCAGGCCAGTCCCGATGGAGAGNCGAGCACGACGCCATTCGAGTTGTTCCACGACCACGCTGTGATGGTTGAGAAGACTGTCGAAGCGATGCTCGAGGCAGTCGCCGAGGCAGTCGCGGGAAGAGACCCTACTGAGAAGATCCGTCTCACAAGCGAGACTGAATTGCAGGCTGACATTCTCAAGAACAAGGCCCGGAAAGAAATCGGAACCAGTGTTCGCGTCGCCATCGGACGTGACACATTCCTGCATATGGTGACGCGCCAAGACCGGATTGCTGACTATGCTCAGAACGTCGCTGAACAACTCTCCTTCCGCCCACTCTACCGGAATGAGGAAGCACGGGCGAAACTCAAGGCGATGGCGCAGGCGGTCACAGAGACCGTGAAGTGCTACGAAGACACGGTTGAACAACTGGAGAATCTCAGTCTTTCCGGCTTCACTCGCAAAGAGAAGAATATCCTCGGTGAATTGATTGACAAGGTGAATTATCTCGAGCACGAAGCCGATGAGAGGGAACGAGATGCTGCGGCATTCGTTTTCAGTCANGGCGATGATGATGCTCTGGCAGCGATGCACATGTACCGCGTTCTGCAGAGATTGGACGATGTTGCGAACGCCTGCGAGGAAGCGGCCAACGCATTCATTCCAATCGTCTACTCCTGAACCCTANACTGGGCTACTCAGGGTCGCCTAATCGGGCTAGATGGCTGAGTGGTCCGCACCCGATCAATGGTTTGGAAATGGGTGGATTTCAGCATCAGGCAGGGCTCGGATGCTGTCTAACACCGGCAGTGCGATTCGCCAACCGATGAAGCCGACGAGCAATCCCGTTCCGAGATCCCAGATGTAGTGCTGCTTGGTCNTCAGGATGCTGATGCAGAGNAGGACGAATTCGACCCAGAGGACGAGAAGGAACAGGCGAGAGCCGGTGGAGTCGCCATGGCCGGCCTTGACCCAGCGGGTGATCGCGTGGGCGAGGAAGTACGAGTGCGCGATGTGCAGGCTTGGCCAGGCGTTCCATGGTTGGTCCATCTTGTGAACCATTTCGAAAAGTGAAGCCTGCCAACCTGAAAGTGAATCCCAGTCGATGTCACTCCGCATATCGATCTCGGCGGGGAATGCGAGGAAGAATAGCGAGCAGAATATGGTCGCGAGCGAGAGCATCTGGACCCCCGCGATGAGTTCGAGTCGATGCCGGTCGTCGCGGGGATTGCAGATCAGAGTCGCGGGGTAGAACAGGTAGAGAGCCATGTAAGGAGCAATCATCCAGCCGATGACGGGAATCTGACGGTCGAGCGTGATTTCCGGATCCCAGAATGTGACTCCGTTGGCTGCGGCGATTATATTCGAGCCGAAATATGGGATGGCGATCACCAATAATCCGAATATCAGAACCTCGATTCGAAAGAGATGACCCCCGAGGAGATTCCTGCGCTTCCAAGTGCCCTCCCAGATTCCNGGCCAAGGAGAGAGAAGTTTGTCGCGCAGCGTCGTCAACCGCTCCGTTTGCATGAGCGCGCGAGTCTCGGGTTCNTCCTTGAATGAAGCGGAGGGGGAGGAAGCGAAAATTGTCTGAATGTAGAGAATCTCAAAGTGTCAGCCGAGTCGGTGGCCACATGCTTCGCAGATGCGCCATTCAATCTCGACATCCTCACCACAATTCGGGCAGAGCCCGAGAATGACGATGATTGAGTCCTCAGCACAGGCTGCAAGCGAGTCGTCTTCGCTGCTTTCGGTCATCGCGACCCATCCGGCACGGCGAGAGAACCCACCACAGTCACGAGGGCCGAGCCAATCAGTGCTGCGAGGAAGACGTCGAGGTTTGCCAGNCCCCAATCNNTCGTTGGCGAGAAGATGTAGCCGATTCCGGTTGAGANGTCCGCCGTGTATGCGCCGTAGATGATGACTGAAAGCAGACCTGAAACTGCTCCGAAAAGCGCTGCAGCTGGCGAAACCTTGTCCCACAGGGAGAGCAGAACAGGAGCGACGGTCGCCGTTGCGAGAAGGTCGGCGAAGAGGAAGATCTCGAAGACGCTGAGCGCGTCCATGGTCGAAGCGTAATAGATCGCAATCGGCATCATCGCGATGGTCGCGATACGCGCGAGGCGCAAGTCCATGCGACCGTCGGAGAGGTCACGAGTGAGCGAGGCGACAATCGCGTTCTGCAGTGTGTCGGCGCTCGAGCAGACGAGCGCCACTGCGAGGACGATGAAGGCGGCGATGAACAGAGTCCCAGCCTCATCGATGAGATAGAAGAATGCCGCCGAAGGGTCGTCGACCGCACCTTGGCCTGCCACAACTGTACCCAATACCCCCATCACGAAAACCAACGGAAGAACCAGAGCGGCCGCGAACCAAGCACCGTGCTTGAGCGCCTCATCGGATTCAGAAGCCCAAGCGCGTTGCCAATTGCCTTGAGAGAACATCTCAGCGGCCGTGATCGCAATCACCAGAGCCAAACCGGACTCGAAAGTGCTCAAGTCTGACATGCTTCCATGATACCATTCTCCCTGAATATCTTCGGGAGTATACGCTTTGGCATCGGCGAGCAGTCCACCGATATCGCCGCCAAAGAGGAATAGCAGCAAGGCGACGACAAGGAACAGGACGATCAACGCTTGAATGCGATCGGTAGCCAGTGAAGCAGGAAGTCCACCATAGGCGGTGTAGGCAGCCGTAACAATCGCAACAGCGACCATTGGAATCAGTGGTTCGAGCCCCGCGAGAATCTCCATCCCCTTGCCGATCGCGGTGAATTCTGCGAACAGGAAAGTGAACATATAGAGCACCGAAATCAGGCCGACATAGACCTGCATAGGTCGGCCGAGTCGCATGCGAACATAGTCCGCAAGAGTAACTCCCTCTGGAAGTCGCTCGCGAATCATCGGACCCACATAGGCGAGCAGAAGGAAAGGCGTAGCAGCCGATACCGCATAACCGGTGACGTCCCAGAAACCCCCGTAATAGCCCACCTCGGAAGGGCCGAAAAGCACCCAGATTCCCATGCCAGATGCGAACAGACTGAGACCGATTCGCAGCCTGTCCTGAGAGCCTCGAGCGGACAGAAATTCGTCGCTGTCGAGTTCTTTCACACTCGTTGCTTGAAATCCGACATAGCCGAAGAAACCAAGCGTTG
>JGI26063J44948_1000051_pt1 | contig 22636 bp, 14 predicted proteins | sample MarorgKNORR_S2LV_4_FD_44948 | JGI IMG/M metagenome (IMG submission 44948) | reverse complement strand
TTCATTCCCGGCTCAAGCCATCCAGCGCTGGGATTCTGCAGGATGGACTCGGTCGCGGAAAAGTCGGAAGTCAGTGCCATCCCAGAGCCGTCCAGATTGACCCCCTCCTCGAAGAACCAGCTATACTCGACAATCATCCCATCTGAGTCCTCAAAGACTGTCGGCATGGTCAGTGGAGTCAACGTGTATGTCTGCAGTGGTTCGTCAAAGATCTGTTTCGGTAAACGATTCAGGACCTTGATGTAAATGGATTGCTCGACGATGTGAATACCGTCATCGACTGTCAAAATCAGAGTGTAGATAATTCCGTCAGCGCTGCCGTCCACCCATGAGTGCCCAGCCTCGCCCACTCCTTGGCCTCCTTCGTTCTGCCCGTCGCCCCAGTCCCAGGTGAATACCAACTCATCGAGAGGGACGTTGTCTGAGGTCCCTCTGGCTGAGAATTGCACTCTCTGATCAGTGAGGAGCACCAGTTCGTCGGTGATGATGACTCCATCCACAGAGATCTCGGGGATTGGGTCGGAGATGTCGCTCACCGAGATGTTCCACGATTGAGAATCCGAGTAGTATCCTCCTTGGTCCTGTACCACTAGGACAATCTGGTAGTCTCCGGCATTGAGGTACGAGTGGGTCGGATTCTTCAATCCGGACGAGTTGTTGTCTCCGAGGTCCCAGATGTATCCTACAGGAGTGTCGTTATGGCTGAATGTACCATTCAACTGACCGAAGCCCCACGAGTCGTACCCCGAACCGAACACGGTCACGGGTAGCCATGTCTGAGTGACTGGCGTGGACATCGAACCGGATGCAACAGGCTCCATGTTAGCCAGAGCCATGGGCAGTGAGAACGCTTGGTCCACAATCTCCCCTGTAACGTCGCGGATGCGGATGCCGTAGGTCCAGTCTCCCGATGAAGGGGGAGTGAACCAGACGCTTCTCGGAGACGGAACACTATTGCCGGCGGTGATGTCGAACACCACCGAGTCAGACACGCTGTTGTTGACATAGGCCTCGATGGTCACTTCAAGAATTTCGAAGAATGCGTTGGACTCCACATCGAGATCGATGCGAACGCTGTCGTCCAACCCGTCCTCGTCCCTGTCGAAGGAGGTAATCGTGTCTATCGAGACTTCCGCGGGGTCGGTAATCAGACCAGCATGTACAGTGAGAGAGGCTGTTGGGTACGATCCAGTGGTGATGCCGCAGGACACATAGTTGTAGTCGCAGTCAGTGACCATGGATTCGTACCATGTGAGCAGCCAGACCTCGTCNGTGGTGTTTCCAAATCCGTGCACTAGCCCGGTTCCGGCCCCTGTTCCGGAGTCTATCCGCAGGCTACTCATCGACCAAGTCCCCGTGTCTGCGTCGCGAGCCATTATGGCGCCTTCAAAGCCGAATTGAGTTGGTTGCACCATCATATTGAGCGGAGCGCCAGAGCCCTGAGCGAACTTGTACGCCCTCATGCCCCAGCCCTCTATATCTTGACTGGAGCTGTTCCAATCGTTGACCCACTGATCGTTGTATCCACTCATCTGGGCCTTGCAGATATAGGCGGCAATGCATCCTGAGGTGAGATCGAGGTTGGTAAATCCGAAGGCCCCTTGGGCGCTGTCGAGGGACACTGCCGCACTGAAGTTAGCAAAGATCTCGCTCATCGTCGTCCCAATAGAGGTCGCACCTGTCTCTGGATTTTGAGCCAGATTCTCAATANCTACTCCGCCGGTAGCCGTATCGGCGACCAGTCTTTGGATTGCNGCTCCACCNCCGAGNTTGTCGGCTAGGTACATCAGGAACATGAAACCGGCGCCATAGTCGGCTATNCTGCCGTTCCACCACCGCACGCTGAGGCTGCTGTCCTGCGACCATTCATTGGCGTGTCCTGTCAGCGTGCTGGTGACTCCGAAGGCTAGGTACGCTGCCATGTCCGCCGCTCCCTCATCGATCCACAGGTACTCGTACGGATCCCTCGNGTTATGCAGCAGATGCTCGAACTCATGAGCAAGGATAGTGTTCCTCCAACTCANGTCATCGACGTCGACGAACACTGATTCCCTAACCGACGAGATACCGGGTGAGAAGTATCCGCCGGTCCCACCTGATCCGTCGATGGCAATCAGGACAATCTCGATTTGGCAGTTGTTGTCGACATCGGGCGGACTGCCGAAATAGGTCGTGNCCGTGGGGTAAATCGTCGATTCCCAGGTTGAGGCAATATCATTGAGCGTGGTAGACGAGATAATCTGGCCGTTCTCAACCAGAATAGCAGAATTGGCAGATACCTTCTGCGCCGTGACAGAGACGCTGCCACTGGCTGTGGAGACGTTGCCAGTATCGCCTTGACTCCATGCATTCTCGCAAGAACGTACTGTGGATCTCGAGTTCAGGTAGCCCGGAGAGAATGGGAGCACCAGCCCAGGATAACCAGCTTCCCTCCATTCGATCTTCAGGTGACCGGTAGCCGAGAATATCGGTTCGAATTCATCTGTGAACAGGTACCGCTTGCCCTCAATAGAGGGGTCGAACTCCGAGAGGTCGCCCGACATGACCTCAGTCATCGATTCAGTGGATTGCGGCTCTGCGAGAGTCAAAGGAGAAAGACTGGCGAACAGCATCGTCAGGACCAGCATGACAGATGCTCTGCGGGACGTTGGTGCATTGTGGGGGGGCATGTTCAACACTCCGTGTTGTTTTCAGCCGCAATCCGCTCAAAGACCTATTTTAACATCGATGGAGCATCGTTCGTACATGAAACAGCACGTTACAGCGCCAGCACTGGCTGTCGCNATGCTGCTCGCCGTCCTCANGTGCAGNCTGCCAGCGTCTGCCCAAGCGCAATCGGAAACAGTAGAATTAGTTCTGATTTCCTCTCATCAGCACGATTCGGAAGCTTTCACACAGGGGCTCGAGATGCATGATGGATCACTCTACGAAAGCACTGGACTGTACGGACACTCCAGTCTCAGAGAGATCGATCCNTTGAGCGGTCAGGTAATCCGTCAGATCGANCTTGACGAGTCGCTGTTCGCAGAAGGCATTACGGTCGTCGGCAACAGTATCGTGATGCTGACTTGGAAGGAGGGCGTAGCACTGGTCTTCGATATCGAATCGTTGACCGTGATCGCCAATCACACCTACTCGGGAGAGGGCTGGGGGCTGTGCTACGACGGAACCCACCTAGTGATGTCGAACGGGACTTCCGAATTAGCCTTCAGGAACCCGGAAGACTTCACGTTGGTTTCAATCCTGAGGGTGACTGACCAGGGCAGCGAAGTGAGCCTGCTCAACGAGCTTGAGTGCGTCGGTCAGACGGTGTACGCCAACGTATGGGGCAGCGATTCCATCATCGCCATCGACAAGAGCACCGGCGAGGTCGGACTGACTATCGACGCCTCGATGCTCGCTGAGAACGAATCAGACGGCTACAACAACGTCCTGAACGGGATTGCCTATGTCTCAGAGCAGGATGCATTCCTCATCACAGGCAAGAACTGGACATCCATGCATCTGGTGTTGTTCGGAGATACTCAGGATACTCAGGAGGAAGAGCCTCTAGAATCTCTGGCCATATCCATCCTGAAGTCGATTTGGCCAGTTCTGCTGATTGCCGTTCTGGTGGTCTTCCTGAGTTCGCTCCGCNTCTTGAGTACGATTATGCAGTTNCTCATACTGATGGTAGTTAAGCGGCAGAGTGAACAGCCGCCGATGTCCAGCGAGGAGGAGCAAGAGGCGGGTGAGAGACAGTGAGCGAGGCGAACGGCGACGAGTTCGAGGATTACAGTGCCATGGAACTGTGGCTACACGATCTCTCTGTAGACTCAGCTACCAGAGTGGCTGGGGCGCTGATGATATTCATCGGGAGCCTTCTCGGAGTCCTTCTCGGAATCGCTCTAATCTCGACGAATGTGGGTGAGATCCTAGCAGGGCAATTGGATGGTTCGGACGGGTTGGCTGATGTCGACGGAATCGTCAGTACCGCACTAGAGGACAGCACCACAGGAGGCGAACCAGTAGAGGGAGTCAGAGTGAGCATACTCGATTCCGATGAACTTGAGATCGGTCACGATTTCACTGACTCCGGAGGTCGGTTTTCAATAGATGACGTGCCCAGACGGACATCCACCTTGTTAGTTGATCATCCTGGGAACCGAACCGTCAGGATCATCCTCGTACCGGGTGACCACGCGCAGATTTCCGTCTCACTGATGCTTGGCGACGGACTCGACGAGTACGATATGTCCGGAGAGAGCCATCTCAGTGAGTCGGTACTAATCGGCTCCACCATAGCAGCCCTCACCCTTTTGGCCGGGCTGGCTGGCATGGTAGGGGGTCTCGAGGCTTACCGAGGCGACCGCTACCAGCGAACCTGGTGGCTGTCGTTCTTCGGACTCTGGAGCCGAGGCATGCTGTTCGTAGGCCCTATGTTCATTCTATTGGGGATGGGCATGGCCCATCTCGCGAGGGATCAGTTCACCGACCACAGAGAGGAATAACTCGAGGTTTGCCAGTGTATCTGATTACTATCGAAGGAGGCGATGGCAGCGGCAAGGGCCTCGCTACGAAGGTGATTTCGGAAGTGCTGGACAAGGAGTTCTCGTTCACTTCTGTCGAGGCCACTGGAGAGCCGCGCAGGGAACACCCTCTAGGCCGTCTAGCCATCGAATCGGTCCGCAAGCAGACAATGACTCCCAAGCAGGAGGCCGGACTGTTCGCCGCCGATAGGGTCGACCACTCGCACGGCTGGATACTGCCCCGTCTGGAGGAGGGTAGGGCAGTGGTCAGCGAGAGGAACATTCACTCTTCATTGGTATACCAAGGAGTTGTGGGAGGGCTCGGTGTCGACAGAGTGGCGCACATGAACTCGGCGGCACTAGTCCCTGACCTCTGCATCTGGGTTGACTGCGACCCCGAGGTGGCACTGAGGAGAATCAAGCGAGGCACACTGAGAGCGTTAACCGAGAAGGAGGAGTACTTCGAGACCTCAGAACTGCAACAGAGAATCAGAGAAGGTTACACTTCGTTGCTATCCGGTGAGATAGAGATGCCCACGCCGTTCGACATGGGCGCGGTGATTGGCCCCATTCTGAACGAGGGGACTGAACGGGAGTTCCGGCACGAACTGACCCGCAGAATAAGGAAGTTCGTACACTCTAGGCCAAAGCCGCTAAATGTCAGGATGGAGGTCGTCGAGAGAAACTTCCTGCGCAAGTTGTTGAGGGCCTCAAAGGGACAGGCCACACTCTCTGGAATCGGAGTGGAACCGTTCAGCGAGAGTTTGAATTGGCCTGACGGTTCAGCGCCATGGCGGATTCTCAGGGACGCCCAATCGGAGCACGATGCTGTACTGGAGGAGATAAGCGAAGAATCTAGGGTCGATGTGCCTCTCAGCATCTTTTCCCATTCCATGTCTTCGATATGCGGCACACTCGCCCTGTTGCCTTCAGCCGATATCTCCGAACTGCGCCAGGCACTCGGGCCGGTGAGAGCTGTCTCCGAGCGCCACACCCAGAGGATAGTCAAGTTCCTCCACGAGCGAACCGATTGGGTGCACAAGCACAAGGCACTCGTGGGCAGGGACGCTCCGAGGTCTCACTTGAAGCAGCGTTATCGCATGTTGGGAGTGACGATACTCACCATCTGGCCACTCAGAGATGCGATTCGTCGATGGATGTCAGATAATCCCGAGGCTCATCTCAGGTTCGCGATGGGTCAAATTGTCAGGTCGGGCGAGCATCCGTCCGCGGTTAGGGATTCACTGGAGAGGATAGCGCTGTTGAGATTAGGAACGGAAAACTCCTCTCTTCCCGCCGGAGCGAGCGGCCTCGTATCTTGGTGGCAGGGCAAGTAGGGGTAATCACTTCAGTATCAGCCTTGCATTGGCCGGCAGCAGGACCGAAGCAGAATCGTCATCGAAGTACTTCGTTCTGGCACACAACGCTGCGGAGAACCACCATCCTAAGACTATACCAGCGGTGAGTCCGGTTATCACTCTGAGGGGGTTGTTGGACTCATACTCAGTGAGCATCTGCGTGAAGCCGTCGACAGCCATCGGCACGAGTCCGATACCGATTATGGCTAGCACGGCCAGCATCCTCCGGTCATCTAGGTAGATGAATTCTAGTCTGCTATCAGGGAACACCGATAGAAAACTGTCCCGAATGGTCCAGCGATTGAGCCCGCGCCAACCGAACAGCGCGGCCCCGATAGCCAAGCCGAGAAATATTCCGACATCCCGCGTGCACACCGGCATCTGGTTACCGTTAATCTCCCAGGACCTCTCATGCTTCTGATGGCAGTTCAAGTCCCCAAAGCCGTAAACGAAGGCCCATGCCGGGTTAAGTTCGGTCCAAGAGAAAGTTCCTCCGTGCGCCGATTGATCATGACCCAGAGCTGAATCCTCACCGTGGTCCTGATTGCCCCAACTGCCATCTGTGGCGTAGTCCATGGCGTTGGCCCTGCCGGAGAGTTCTGGAACAGTTCCCTCGAGTATCATCACTGGGGCGATGAAGCACAGCAGCAGATACCCTCCGGTTATTGCCGCTACGACCCTACTAACACTCATTTCCCTAGTTCTGTCACTCAGTCCATTGGCTAGAGACGACACGTCTCTCGCATCGAAGACCTACTGATGAACTATGCCATACGGTCATTTTCGATACCCTCGCACTCTTTTGAGCAAGCACTCACTCCGCTCTGTATGGGTGACCTGAACTACCGTGATGCGGCATGGCTCGGCATAGTGGTCGGATCCATGGTCGCGGTAATGGCGACGTTCATCGCTATCTTCCTCAGCGGGTTAGACAGTCCGGAGGTCATGAGCTCTCTGCGCTCCGGTCTCGTGGCAGGGCTCGCGGCAACTGTAGTCGTGACCACTTTCGCATATTACAGGTTGCGTGAGACGTCCCGCCCTGGTAGGGACCCCGAGGCCATAAGGGAGCAGGAGGTCACGAAGGTCAGAGCCATTCTGGCGATAATTGAAGAAAGAGTCTCCGATTCAGGTCGTGGTACTTGGACTGTAGAGGAACAAGTGAGGCGAGACAGGGGGGTCTTGGTGGTGGACCTGCATGGACTTGACGCCCCTTCTGCAGCCGCTCTGACAGACAGACTGCTTGAGCGCAGGTCAGACCTCGGCCGGCTGAAACTGGTCACAGGCAGGGGAGAGGATACTCACCCGGGATCGGCAGACCCTGGAATTAGGCCTGCTGTCATGCAGCGGCTGAAGGTCGGGGCGCAGAGTGCTGAGTGGCAGGTGATACAGAAGTCGAGTTCGGTTACTCTCAGACCGATGGGCAGGGCACCCACCTCCAAGCAGTGGCTCGGGCGATTCGTGGTTTTCGTAGTCCCGATGACAGGCGCCATGACTCTCGCTTTCAGAGACCTAGCAGGAACGGGGATGGAAATGCAGGGGATGACTTTCGGTGCCGCTGCGGGACTCCTAATGACTACGCTTCTATCTGGTTACAGGGACCGCTCAGCCTAGGGGTATCCAGGAACTCCCTCGCAGCACGCCTCGACCACTCTGCAGCAGCGTGGGCACTCCATGTGTTGGCGCAGGGGGATGGCCCTGCCTCTGAAACCACATTGACACGAGATGTCTTCGCAGTAGTCAACGTCCATGGGTCGGGCTTGGTAGTGCGGCTCAAATCAATTACTGCCCTCAGATGTTCGAGTCGCGTAACTCTGAGTCTAGGAGCCCAACCAGCCAGTCGTGCAACGAGTCACTACCCATTTCGGAGAGAGTTGAGTTGAGGAAGGCGGCGATTAGGGCGCTTCTGGCCTCAGAGGGGTCGAAACCCCTCGACTCAAGGTAGAAAACCTGGTTCTCGTCTAGCGGCCCGTTGGCCGTGCCGTGCCCGCAACCGACGACCTCGTGCTCCAGCACCTCTAGCTCCGGGATAGAGTCCGCTTCGGCGTTACCCGAGAGCAGCAGGTTGTGAAAGATCTGAGCGGCATCCGCTCCACGTGAGCCATCGGCGACCCTAAGCATCCCCGTCCCGACAGTCCTGCTATCGCCACCGCACGCTGAGTTCCATGTGAGCCGGCTGAAAGTTTCGGGGGCATCGTGGTGTATCTCCACATGGTGGTCTATGTGCATCGAGTCTACAGAGAATATCGAGCCGAGGACCCTGAGGTTGCCTCCCGGCTCCCCCATCCTGTAACGCAGGTCCGCCTTGGTCCGCTCGGAGCCAGAAGAGACAGTCCCTGCGCGCACCTGCGCGTCCCTGCCGATTGCTATCGAATCGACACGGAGCAAAGTACCCTCGTCCTGCAGGCAGACGACCACGTCATTGAGGATGGCTCCGGCTCCGATTTCCCCGGTGCGCAGAAGACCGAACCACTTGCCAGAACCCCTCACCCGCGTAATCAGCTCCAACTCGGACAATCGTCCAACATCGAGTGAGAGATGCAGGATCGATGACGAATCCTTCACATCGATGTCGAGAACCACAGGGTCTTGCGAGGTGAAGCCGGGCTCGATGCGAAGGATCCACTGTGAATTCGCCGAGGCTGCCTGCAGGAATGAACCCGTGACTATATCGCCCTCCGGAAGTCCTGATACAGACNTCACCCCTTTCTCCAGGCGTATCCCCTCTGGAGCATCGCCTCCATCGAGACCGCCGAGCCTGAGTTGGGGCGTTCCAACATCAGGGATGCTGGTGATGTCACCGGTTGGGTGAATCCTGCGCCATGGCGTATATTTCCAGAGATGGCTGGACCTAGTGGGCTCGTCAAGAGACAGGTACTCTGCGGTGGAATCCAATGGCTCACCCCGGATCAGCCTATGCTGCCTTCCATCTCGAGGGCCATCAGCTGGTTGAGCTCGACTGCGTATTCCATCGGTAGTTCACGGACGAATGGCTCGAAGAACCCATTGACTATCATTGCGAGCGCCTCGTTTTCTGAGTGGCCGCGGCTCATCAGGTAGAACAACTGGTCGTCGCTCACCTTGCTGACCGATGCTTCGTGTTCGCAGCGGCAAGAGGGGTTCTTGATCTCCATCGTGGGATAGGTATCAGATTGGCTTTGATCGTCGAGAATGAGTGCGTCACAGACGACGTTCACCTTGCAGTTTTCTGCCTTCTTGCTCACCGACACCAAACCCCGGTAGCTCCCGCGGCCGCCATCCTTGGCGATGCTCTTGGAGAGGATCTTACTGGTGGTGTTCGACGCTAGATGATGCACCTTCGCCCCGGCGTCCTGATGCATTCCTTCGCCCGCGTAGGCTACGGAGATGACTTCGGCGTGCGCCCCCTCTCCCTTGAGAATCACTGCTGGGTATTTCATCGTCAACTTCGATCCGATGTTGCCGTCGACCCATTCGATAGTCGAGTTCTCGTGTGCGATGCCCCGCTTGGTGACTAGGTTGTAGACATTGTTCGACCAGTTCTGGATTGTGGTGTAGCGGATGTATGCGCCGGGCATCGCAATGAGCTCAACGACGGCGCTGTGCAGTGAATCGGTAGAGTAGGTCGGGGCAGTGCAGCCCTCGACGTAGTGGATTGACGAGCCTTCGTCGGCGATTATCAGCGTGCGTTCGAACTGACCCATGTTCTTGGCGTTGATGCGGAAGTAGGCCTGCACCGGCATCTCGACGTGAACCCCCTTGGGGACGTAGATGAACGAGCCTCCCGACCATACGGCGGTGTTGAGCGCGCTGAACTTGTTGTCTTGGTAGGGGATGATGCTGCAGAAGTATTTCTTCACGATGTCCTCATGCTCGCGGAGGCCACTATCCATGTCGAGGAAGATGACGCCCTGCTTCTCGAGGTCCTCGCGGATACTGTGGTAGACGGCCTCCGACTCGTACTGTGCTGTCACTCCCGAGAGCCACTTCTGCTCGGCCTCAGGTATGCCCAGTCTGTCGAAGGTGTTCCGGACGTCCTCGGGAACGTCATCCCAGTCATTCTCCGTGCCTTCGCCCGAGCGTAGGAAGTAGCAGATCTCGTCGAACTTGATCGAGTTGAGCAACTCGGTGGAACCCCATGTGGGCATCGGGCGCTCCATGAAGTGGTGGTACGCCTTGACGCGGATATCGGTCATCCACTGCGGCTCTCCCTTGATGTCCGAGATGTCTCTGACGACCTGCTCGGAGAGCCCGAAGTCGAAGCGGATGGTTGAGTTCTCCGGGTCGTGCCATCCGGCCTTGTAGTCTCCGACGGCCTCCTGTGCTACCTGGTTGGCTGGCATTATGCTAGTCCCCTCCGCTTCGGTCTTCGAGTCCAGCCACTCGTAACCTCGCTCTTCTAGTTTCGTGGCGAGTTCAGGACCTCCTGTAGCAACTATCCGACCTCCCATCAGGACGTGGATCTTGTCCGGCTGGACGTGCTCGAGGATTCTTGAGTAGTGGGTGATGATTAGGGCTCCTGAGTCAGTCCCCCTGATGGCCGAGTTGATTCCGGCAGCGACGATTCTGATTCCATCGATGTCAAGGCCGCTGTCGGTCTCATCCAACACTGCCAGCTTCGGTTGCAGGAGGAGCAGTTGGAGGATCTCGAAGCGCTTCTTCTCACCTCCGCTGAAACCGTCGTTGACATACCTCGAGAGGAAGCTGCGAGGAATGTCGAGAGTCTCCAGGGCATCCTTCAGGGTGTTTCTGAACTCCGTGCCCTTGGCGGCTTCCTTGCCCCTGATGCTCGCGACCGACTTCCTGAGGAAGTTGCCGACCTGCAGTCCCGGGACGGCCTGTGGGTACTGGAAGCAGAGGAACACGCCCTTGCGTGCTCTCTCCCACGGCTCGAGCTCCAAAAGATCCTCCCCGGAAAGGAGCACATCCCCCTGTTCGACCTCGAAGTCGGGGTGTCCCATGATGATGTTCGCAGCTGTGGTCTTGCCACTGCCGTTACGCCCCATAATAGCGTGGATTTCTCCCGGTTTTATGACGAGGTCGATGCCCTTGAGGATTGATACATCATCGATTCCAGCATGCAGATTTCTAATCTCTAGTAGCGGCGTGTCTCGGCCCATGCTGTTCCCCTTGATGGTACGCCGACTTAGGCCCCTTTTCAATCTCTCTCTAAAGTTTAGGTCACCCTAAAAACAGATTGCACACTCGGTGGGGCGATGAAGTCAGGTGAAGACGACCCCCCTCCTCTGTCCGACAGTCTCGAGGAGGCCTATCGGGCTCAGATCGAGGCAGCGATTCAGAAGGAGTCCGAGAGGAGGGTGACAGAGGCCCACGACCCGGTTGAGATCGCTCGTCTCGAGGCGCTCTCTCTCGTCGAACTGGTCGAGAGCGAAGACTCCGACTTGATACCAGCACTGATGGCCAGACTGGGTCCCGTAAGGGCCGCTCTGGACGGTCACGGCGGAGGCCTGGTGGTCACCGAGGCGGAAATCGAGGAGATGTACAGCGGGGGCTCGGCACTGTCGCTGGTTCTCGACTTGGATGGGGCTTGTGTGTCCTGCGGAGCCGCTCCTGGCACGCTCAAGGGTATCCAAGACGATCTTCTGATGGACTCCGAGGTCATCGCGGTGCGCTTCAGCGTGGCTATGTTGGAGTGGTTCGACGAGCTCCAGCGCGACTTCGTGCTCAAGCACGGTGGTGTCGTATTCGTCTAATCGAGGGACTCGAGCAGCGCATCCATCGCCGTGTGAGCGAAGCCTAGAACAGTGACCTCGAAACCATCTATGAGCACGGCGTTCCGGCCAGCATGGCCCCCTAGGTCGTAAGCCCCTGCTTTGCCGTGCCACGACTCGTTGCGAACCAACTCGACCAGCCGGTCCTCACTCAGATCCTCAAACTCGACCACTGCTGAATCTGTCCAGACGTTCGCGCTCCATCCTCCATGCAGTACCTCCGTCCCTTCTTGCTGCCCGTCCGGTGGGTACAGGAGCGCCGTAGAGGACCATACACGATGCCTGCGGCCTGAGAGCCTCAAGAGCATCGCCGCGGCGGCTACCGCATCATCCGGCTTACCCATTGCAACTAGCGGATCCTCGGGATCCTCGACGAGGGTGTCTGCAACCACTACGAGCTTGAAATCCGAGTTACCAGAGAGAAAAATCTCCCTAGCGGCCGCCTCTGCCTTGGCCAGACATGTGGCTTCGGCCTGTACGCCGACCTCCAAGCCAACGCTCGGTCTGGACTCCGCAGATATCAGTGGCCGGACTTCTATGTCCGTACCGGTTCCGTCTACCCAGTCACTCAGCCACGAGTGCCGCCGAGGGGAGGCCGAGGCGAGAAGAAGCAGTGCCATCCAAGCACCTCAGAAGGCGATGCGCTCGTCGCACACCGGGCACTTCGTGGTCTTCACACCGGCNGGCGCCTCGAATCTGCTGGAGCAACTGGGGCACATCACCGGACGATTCAGAGGTGGCAGTTCAGNGGGAGCGGGCGCTCCCTCAGGCAGCGCCTCATGAGCGGTGGAAGTTTCGGGCGCTGGAAGTGGCGGCAGGGCCTCGGGAGCGGTTGCCACACTACTCCTCAACTCCCTGCGCTCCCTGCGTTCACCAGCCCCCTCGTTGATGTCGACCAACTCAACTATCTGCGCGTCGTCAGCCTCACTGGTGGTGACCGCTATGTCATCCTCGTCGATGACGTCTACNACGTCCTCCTCCAGAAGCACGGATCCGGATGCCTCGGTCCTCCTGCGACCCCTCATCCACCTGACTGCTCTGGCGGAGAGGGTAGTCAGGACGATGGCGCACAGCAGGAGGATGGTGATGGCGAAGCCTCCGAGCAGGATATTGAAGTTCTGATCATCGAGCCCCAGCGCGTGTCTTACCTGATCCAATAGCGAACCGTCTCCATTGTTAGGATCGTTGTCGTCTATCAGGGCCCTGATCTGCCATCCGCTGGCTGAGGTGTGGATGATGACGGTCTCGCTGCTGGCAGGGGAACGGTCGACGAGGTAGAGGAAACCCAAATTCAGCCGGTTGGAGATACCCAGCCAACCGTCTTCAGCATCGATTATCCCGTACTGGACCTGCGGGCCGGTCGGTCCGACCATGTCGAAGAAGAGTTGAACGCCCCTCTCCACCTCAATCATATCGATTGTGCTAATGCCCCGTGCAGGGTATCTCCGACTGAGGTTATCGATGGCTTCGAATGACGAGTCNGACACAATCGCCACCAATTCAGCCTCGTGTTCTTCTCCCTCCCTCCAAGCTGCTATGATTCGCTCCTCATCGTCGACGATTAGGACCTTCATGCAACCGAGTGAAGCCTCGTCACCGATGGCCTTCTTGAAGGTCCAGGATGCCTGTTCCACGAGGCCGTGTGCATACCACAGCCCCAGCCTCTCGATTCCGGTTGAGTCGCTTCTAATCGACTGGTAGAGGAGGTGGGCACCATCGTCATCTCCAATCTCCACGTCCACCGGGTCTGCCGTGCCCGGGATGAGGTCTATCTCACTCACCACATGGGGTGTCAACTCCCAGTCCGAGGATTTGGTCGGAGCATCGGCGTGGAGCAGGAAGACGCTGGTAAGGTCCTCGTAAGTACCTCCGGTGAAAAGGTCGCGATGGTATCCTGCAACCAAGACCTCCGAGTCTTCGACGTCGATGTCGATTCCCCAGTACTTGCCGTCAGACAGCAGAATCGGCTCCAGCAGGTCCTGAATGGGAGTTATCTGGCAGGTCGCATCGATCGTAGAGTAGCTCAGCGTCTGCTGGAAGTAGCCACTCGAATCTAGGAACCTCCTCGTCCAGACCACATGGGCCACCCCGTCCTCGTTGCTCCAGATTGCGATGTCGCCAGACCACATGTCGTCCAGGACATTGGTGCATGCTGTAATGCCTAGGTTCGAGTTCAGTCTGTAAAGCCCTAACTGGCCGTTCTTCTCGGTGATGACGAGGCCTTCGTCATCGAGGTCGATGACTTCGATTGGCATCTCGCCAGATTCGAAGCTCATCGATCTCGCTCCGGAGAGAGTGGACTCGTCGACTAGGATGGTTGCCTCGACCTGGTTGTTGGTCCAGTCGAGGTCGGCCAAGGCCGAGCCAGAGAGCGTAATCCTGATTTCCAGTGGCCCCGACTCGTTCTCCCTGTGGGCGAACGATATCTGCGAAGCACCCTGTCCTACCACTAGTGATATTGCGGTCGATGAGACCAGTTCCCAACCCCTTTCGGTCATGATCTCGAGCATCGCCTCCACACCGGTCGCATCGCTTGAGCCTAGATTGTCCACTCTAGCTGTGATGAGGAACTGCTCATCCGGGTGCGGGATGGTGGGCTCCGTGCGAATTGCGCCATCGCGGAAGGCCAGGTCGATGCCCTGCGGCCTCTGGATGACCGGGAATGTAAGTGACTGTTCGTTGTCGGTCTCGTCGTTCTCCTCGATAGTGTCGGCTGGGTCCAGGGAGACCATGATTACCTTGTTCCCGACTGTCGTTGGGTTCCAGTACAGCACTATCTCGACGATGTCGCCGCTGTCTATACTCGGCAGCACCAGCTCATCCTTACGGGCTCCGTCTTCGTAGAGCGAGATGGCGAGGTTAGAGGCCGCTAAGTCGCCGTCGTTGCGTATCTCGCAGCGGACCTCGAGGAATGTGTTGACGTAGGTCTCCGAGAGCGGGATGCCGTATTCCTCGACCGACAGGCCGGTTCTGAATATCAGGTCTGGTGCCGGCGGGTCGTTGTCGACCTCAACGGTTCTGCGGATTTCCTCAGAGTGCACTCCGTCACCGCTGATTATCCTGACCGAGAGCCGGTAGAAGCCATCGTCGACCTCCTCGGTGTTCCAAGTGACCGACCAGTCGCCGTTCCCACTGCCGCTGCCGCCGAAGGTCTGGGCGGTCTCCCATGAATTGGTACCGAGTCGCCATTGCACGGTCCCGCCGTTAACCGACTCCCAAGTCCCGTAGACGTTGATGGAGCCGGTGACTGTATCCTGTCCACTGGGACCGCCCATAGTGACTTCGACCAGGCCGACCTCGTGCTTCTGCTCCACGACGTCGCTCCATTGGTCGAACTGATTCCTAGCCTGAGCCTCGATGCTTACCTCAAGGATGTTGATCTCGTCCTCGGTGAACTCTGGCAGGGTAAAGGGAGCGCTCCAGTTGGTCGTACCTTGAGCTGTGTGCCAGTCGAGCAGGATGACCTCTCTCTTCGGCTCGCCCTCCGGTCTGTGGGTATATGAGATCCTGACAGCGACCTCCTCGATAGTGCCGTTGGTCTCGGCATCCTCGTCGATATGGCCTCGGGCGCTGTAGGTCTCGCCCTCTATCAGCCAGGATTCCTCTTCGGGATTCTCGATGACCACCCAATCGCCCGAACCGGCTGGGGGCGGCTCGGTTCCGTTGCCCGGATCGGGTGGATCGACCCCCCCTCCGAGCATCGCCTCGAGAATCATATTGCCGTCGACGATGCCGAACCCGTACTGATTGTTCCACTTGTCGGTGATGCTGGGCTGGGATGCTGAGCCACGCCTCTCCGAGTTGTTTTGTAACAGATCCTTGACCTCCTGCGGATCAACACTGTCGTCTATCTGGAGCATGACGGCGACGAATCCGGCTACAGCTGGAGCCGACATGCTGGTCCCTGTCATCTGGGTGTAACTGTCCTCAGCCAGAGGTCTGGGTGCCCCCGGGATACTGCTGCTGGAAGCAGCGTGTTGGGCAGACATGATGTTGGATCCCGGCGCGACCACGGTGGGCTTCAGTTCCTCCCACTCGTTTTCGTCCCCGTCGTCCTCCCGTGGACCCGAGTTAGAGTAGGATTCAATCATGTCATCACCACGCTCTATCGTGTTCTCGTCGTCGATCGCGCCTACCGTTATGGCGCTGTCAGCAGCTCCCACAGAGGTAATCCTGCGCCTACCGTCGTTGCCGATGGCAGCGACTGGCACGATTCCCGCATCCGCAGCTTCGTCCACGGCTCTGGCTTCCGCGTTGGTGCCGTTGTCTCCGGGATCATCACCTTGTGGGTCGGAGCCCGAGCCGAAGGACATCGACATCACGTCGATGCCCTCGCTGGACTCGTTGTTACCCCAGTCATGGTCGACGTTGTCTATCACCCATTGTATGCCTCTCAGGGTAGCGGCGGAATTGGTTGCCCCTGCATCGCTCATGACCTTGACATCGACCAGATAGGAGCCTGGTGCGTAGCCTTGGTTGATTCTGCGTTCATCTCCGGTGCCCAAAGCGATTCCAGCAACGTGAGTGCCGTGACCGTCACCATCGTCGGGGTCGTTATTGCCGTCGTCGCAGTCCTGTGAGTTCCATGAGGTCGCATCGCAACCCCCTATCCACTTCGGGTCAGCGAGCTCATCAGGTTCCTTCTCGTTGTCGTTGTTGTTGTCCGAGAAGTCGTCCAGCGAGAAATGCTCGTTGTCCACTCCGGTGTCGAGGATCGCGATGACGACGCCAGAACCGTCGTAGCCGAAGTCCCGCATCGTCTCGTCGAAGATGTCCGAGTCGCGGACTTTGGAGCCTCTTGGGGCGTTGTCAAGCAGTGGGACTAACACGTTCTGCTCTTCGATCATTACCACTCCCTCAAGGTTCCAGATGTCGATCAGCGAGCTTACGGGAACATGGTCGATGACTATCGAATCGAGGATGTGCAGGACGTCAAACCACGACCCCTCTTCGCTCCAGCCGTGTTCGTGCAGGNCCTCCTTGATGGCTAGTATGCTAGTAGGGCCAGGTTGCCAGGAGTAGTCAACCACGATGGCTACAGTCGCAAGCCCGTCAGCACCGGTTATCGACGTNGTGGACACCGATTCTCTCTCTCCTGCGATGATTCGCTGCAGCCGGTCGTCCATACCGTCCGAGTCGAGGTCGTACCAGTANNNGAACCACCATCCTGGATCCTCCACAGGCCACCCGGNATCACCGGAGGGGAAGCCCGGGGAGCGNTCCTTCGGGGGGCATTCATGCTCGCCGCACATCAGAGGAGGNGGGNGATTCAGATNGGGCCGGACCTCGGCATCAGCCTCCTTATCGGTGATGCCNGGAGTGGTGACAAGAGCACTCGCACCCATCGAGAAGTCCATGACAAGCAGNAGTGCGACAGCAATCAGNGGTACTGCCGGNTGTCGNCTTCTGACCATGGCTCTCCTAGAGAGCCAAACACGGATGAGGTTTAATCCCAACCTGTCCGGGATTGCCCGACACACCCGTTCACGGCCATTTCACGTGAGAGCCGACCAGAGCGCAGCGCAACCTGCAGCTCCCCCTACTCATCTCGGTAATTATCTCGCCATCACAGACGGGGCAGATTGTGTGCTCCGAAAGCTCCTCGAGCCAGGCTCTGCGGGTCTCCAGCTCATCCCCTTCCTCCCGTAGTCTCTTGAGTATGCGAGCAGCCCCGCCCTGCAGTGGTTTGTCAGCTGCCGCCCACGGATCGTCATCGAGGCTTCCCATGCGCTCCTTGGCCTGTTCCCTGATGGCTTCCGCCCGCCCCGATCCGGTGGCTGATTCCTGTGGTGAGTCGAGCGAGCTGGGGGCCCCTCTGGCAATCGGCCTCGCCAGTATGTAGGCCAGGAAGAAACCACCTACATGGGCCATATGGGCTATGTTCGATTCACCAGCGGTCCCCGCCTGGAGTTCATACATCTGCCAGACCTCCAGGCCGAGCCTGATGAAGACAATCAACCAGACCGGCCAAGCCCGGATTAAGAACAGCAGCGGAAACTCCACCTTGTCCTCGGGCCAGCAGGCCATGTAAGCCCCCAGTAGCCCGAATGCAGCCCCGCTGGCTCCGATAGCCGGAGCTGACGACTCTGGATGAGAAAGTATCCAAGCCACATTTCCTCCGATGAACCCCAAGAAGTACACCGCCAACCACCTACGTCCACCCAGCCTCTGCTCTAGTGGGACTCCAACCAGAGCGATTACCAGTACGTTGCCGAGGACATGGACCCAGTCTGCGTGGAGCCACGCCGCAGACACCATTCTGTACGACTCAGAAAGATCGCCCATGAGGTCCGGCTTGATGCCGAAGAGGTCGATCATCCATGCGAAGTGCATCGGGATCCCGGTCAATATCGAATGTGCGAACTGCACGAAGGCCACGAGCATCAACGAGAGCACGGTGGCCAGCGCGAGGCTGGTTTCGCCACGCGCCGCGGAGACGTAGGGGGCCACCGCGGCAGCGACCAATATTCCGACCACAATCAGGTCGCTGCCCGCCAAGTCAGCCCACTCGACTACCATGTCATCCCCTCTGAGCCGTGCGGCTCGAGCGAATAGCCGCTTCGACCCTTGATGGAATTACTCAAACGATAGCCCACCTTCGGGCTTGCGTGGATCAAGGCACTTTGCTGCAGGCATCAGGCATCGAAGTCCATCGGGGCTCGCGAACGGTCCTGAAAAGCGTTGATTTCCATCTGAGGGAAGCGGAGGTAGTCGCTCTTGTCGGGCCAAACGGCTCTGGCAAGACCACCCTGCTTGAGGCCTGCGCTGGAATTCTGCCTCTCACGTCCGGAAGCATCAACTGGCGCACTGGGGCCGACTCCTCTCGCCTCGTGCGTGACTCGGAGGGCCGCAGGAGCAAGCTTCCGCCGATGGGACTCACCCTGCAGAGTGACGGGATGTGCGGTGAGGAGACGGTTGAGGAGAGACTCGCGATCTCTCTCCGTGTTGCAGGCAGATCTCCTGACGAAGCGAGGATGGCAGAGATGCTGTCCGTTTGGGGGCTGGAGCACAGACGCGCGGACAGGATCTCCCAGTTGTCCGGAGGCATGCGACGCCGACTCGCAGTGCTGTGCGGGCTCGCCCCTGCTGCGCTCTGCGGAGACTCGCGCGTCGCCTTGCTTGACGAGCCCTCAGAGGGACTCGATGAATCGGCCAGAGGCCTTCTAACCGGATGGCTGAGGGCTTTGGCGGCAAACGGTCACGGGGTCGTTGTCGCAACTCACGACGCCGAGGTAATCCGATGCGCTGACCGCGTAGTCAGTGTCGAGGGGAGTAATCTGATTGAGGCAGCGGGTGGGTCCGTGGGTGCTATTGCACAACTTCCTCAGCCCAGTGACTCGGCCGAGCCCAGCGCGCTCGGTTCGCTGTTGAAATGGGCCTTTAGAATGGAGATCCGCAACCCCATAGACACGATCGGCCGCGCGACTCCGGCACTCGTCGCCTTGCTGCTGGCATACGCCCTTGTAGGGGAGGTCGACATGGGCCACGCTGGCAACGGCATGCTGGCCGCACTGGTCCTCATGCCCGCTTTCATCACTGCTGTGGTCTCTCCCGCTCTGGTCAGGCGTATGGCCGAGGCTGACTGCGGACGTTGGTGGTCAGCAGTCGCCGGCCCTATGACGCGCCCGGTGAATTCACTGGCCGGGGCCTCTCTAATCCTGCCAATCCCCCTGACCTACCTGTCGTGGCTCGTTCTGGCAGGCTCGTTCGATGCCGACGCTTCTTCCGAGGTGCTGCGCTGGCTCTGGCTGCCGGCAGTCGCCATGCTCGACGTCGCCATCGCTGCGGCCGCTCTGCATCTGCTCGTAGCGGACCTCCGTCGAGCCAGCGCTGCTGCAGCATCCTTACTCCTCCTGGTACTGGTCTGGCCGTTCCTCGAGCTGTCCGATGCACTCTCCGTCATCATGACAGATGGCATGTCATTCGGACTGGGTATGGGTGACCCGTTGGTGACCTGCTTGATAGCGAGCCTGACCTCAGCTTTGGTCTGGGCTGTCGCGGTGTTCCTGCCTGAGGCCTGAAGACGAGCATTGATGATAAGGAGCAGATTCGCTCGACCATGCCATCTGCTAGGGCGAGGGGCATGGCTCTGACCGTCATCGGACTGACAGGTGCAGCAGCCACGGTGTTGCTAGGCTTCCTCTGGGCTCCGTCTGTCGATGCGGAGGCGTGGAACGCGCCTGAGGCATACCGGATCCTGTTCTGGCACGTGCCCTTCGCTTGGTCCTCCTTCCTCGCCTTCTGCGTACTCTTCGTCGGCTCTGTGGTTTGGTACACTCGCCGCTCGGACTTAGGGTGGAGACTAATCTGCACTGGCTCTGATCTGGGTCTGCTGTTCGGGCTAGGCGTGGTAATCTCAGGACCCATCTGGGGTTCGGCAGAGTGGGGCGTTCCTTGGGATTGGGGGGATTTGAGATTGAACACCTACGGGCTGCTCACTGCGGTCGCCCTCTTCTTGGTGCTAGCTCGCAACTCCCAACCGGACGGTCAGGACACCAGAGATACCATTGCAGCCGTCGGGTTGTTCGGCTTCGCTCTGGTCCCCATCACCGCTCTGGCGACGACTTGGTATCAGGAGCGACACCCGGGAGTCTTGATTATCGAGAGCGAGGAGGCCGGGCTGGCGCCGGAGATTATGACGGTACTGCTGCTCGGCTTCGTCTCGTTCTTCGTGCTCTTCACTGGCTTCGCCCTCCTCAGCGACACTGTCTACCAGATGGAATCAAGACTGGGTCGCTTGCAGCGGCTTCTAGACGAGGAGGCGGTACACTGACTGGTCTGACCGAACTTGCTGTCGTATACTTCGCCCTGATCGGCCTGTTAGGCGCCTATGTCTACCGTTTATTCAGCAGAATGGCTGATCTCGATGCACGTCTGGAGGCTGCCGAAGATGTGCTCTCAGGCGACGAGAACGAGTGATTTTCCCGGATTTTCCCTCCGGGAACCCTTGAAACGGGCGGTCTGAGCGGAGAGCAGGGAGCACCATGCTAGCCGGAGCCTTCTGCATCGCCTGCGGGGCACCCCCGCCACTCACCTCCGAGAGGATGTGCGAGGCGTGCCTGAGGCAGCGCACCACTCTGTCCAAGATGCCCGGCACAATCCAGCAGTCACGCTGCTCCAAGTGCGACTCCTACGAAGTCAGAGGGCGATGGTCAGAGATGGATCCGGATACTCTCGCCGACTTGCGAATCCGTGAGAACCTAGTCGCTGAGGAGCGTGCCAAGCAGGTCGACATCGGATTCGCCGTCGAATCCATCGATGACAGGACGAACAGACTCCATGTAGATGTCAAGGGGACTATCGAGGGGTATGAGTTCGAGGACCAGCACTCGATCCTCCTACAGACGAGCAACGCAGTCTGCCCGGCCTGCGCGCGCAAGGCCGGCTCTTACTTCGAGGCAACAGTCCAACTCCGCTCGGCCGGGCGTCGCTTGGACGATATCGAACTCAAGGAACTCAGGGCGACGCTGGATGATATGCTCGAGAACATGGAATCCGATCCCATGTTCTTCGTCACCAATGAGGGGCCGGTCACCGGGGGCTGGGATTTGCAACTCGGCTCGAAGGCGATGGCCAAGAACTGGTGCCGCAGACTGGTCAGGAGGTTCGGCGGGACAATCAAGGAGACATCCACTGTCGTCGGTTCCAACGACGGTATCGATGTCACGAGGCTCACTCTCAGCTACCGCAAGCCCGCCTACGGATTGCGCGACGTCGTAAGATTCAGACGGCAGTTCTGGATCATCGATGGGTGGCAGAAGGACGGCCCGAGCCTGCGCAGGCTGGACCGGTTCGAGCGAACCGGGGCATCATGGCGAGACATGGAGAAGTCGACAGTGATGTGCTCCACGAGGGAGCAGCACGATGTGGAGGTCCTGAACCGCGACAGTTCCGCCGTCGAAGTGATGGACCCAACGGACTACAGCATGATCACAGTGGGCCTTCCCTACGACGATGACGGCACCGCCTCTCGCCTGCGCATCGGCTTCATAGACGGAGCATGGCTGGCATTACCGGGAGCAGCCGACGAGGTGTGAGCATGGGCGAGAGTGACATGGCCTCTCTGCTCGCCGAGCTCGACAATGGCGATATGGCTGGACTCACCCGCAGTTTCGCAGACGACCTCGAGGCCGCGATGGCCACCGAGGTCGGTATCGAGGCCGATACCGACTGGAGCGGCGTGCTCTGCCTCGGCATGGGTGGCTCCGGAGCCGGAGGGCGCTTCCTCAAGGCACTGGCCGACGACGAGGGAGGACTTCCCTTCGTGGTCTGGAGCGACTACGGCCTGCCGAGCTGGTGGGGGCCAGACTGGCTGGTTCTGGCCACTTCACATTCTGGCAACACCGAGGAGACCCTAGACGGCGTGCGCGATGCTCTCGAGTCCGGTGGCACGGTGGTGGGGGTGTCCTCGGGTGGCCAACTGGGCGAGATGCTCGATGGCAGCGACGACGGTGTCTTGCTCACAGTTCCCGGGGGCCAGATGCCACGCTCGGCATTCGGCCATATCTTCGGCACCCAACTCGCCGCCTGCTGGGCGCTCGGACTGCTCCCTGCACCTGACCAGGCGGAGATGGCAGCGATGCTCGAGCGCCTGCGGGATGCCTCCTCGGGGGCCGATCTGGTTGGAGGCAACGGCATGTCAGAGACGATGGCTCGGTCCATGGAAGGGCGCGAGATCGGAATCGTAGCATCCACCGGATTCAGCCCGGCCGCGTACCGCTTCGCCTGCCAGCTGAACGAGAACTCGGCGACGTTCGCTCACCCAGCAGAGGTGCCCGAGATGAACCACAACGAGATTGTCGCATGGTCCGCCGAGGGTGCATCATCCCGGGCACTCATCGCATTCACATCCGACGGCATGCACCCCCGCGCGCAAGCGCGAATTGGATGGATGCTGGACAACATCGAGACCGAGGTCGTCTGGCGCATCGAGTGCGAGGGCGCGAGCCTGATCGAGCGCTTGCTATACGCGGCCCATGTCACTGATTGGGTGTCCATAGCGCTCGCTCTGGTGAACGGCGTGGATCCCTCCGATATGGCTGCGATAGACTCGCTCAAGGCG
>JGI26063J44948_1000050_pt1 | contig 22644 bp, 24 predicted proteins | sample MarorgKNORR_S2LV_4_FD_44948 | JGI IMG/M metagenome (IMG submission 44948) | reverse complement strand
TCTTTAGCCCAAAATGTACTTTCTAACCTAGAATCAATGCCCGAACCAGGGGGTTTTCTTAAAGCTTTTGACCCTTTAACTGGTGAAACTAAATGGTCTGTACCTATTCCGCATTACTGGAATGGAGGAGTTCTAGGCACGGCTGGAGGACTGGTTTTTCAAGGAGATGCCTTAGGCATGTTCTCTGCTTACGATAAGGAAACAGGAGAACGTTTATGGGAATTTAACACCTACACTTCTATGCTTGCGCCCCCAATTACTTTTGAAATTGACGGAGAGCAGTACGTTTCAATCCTAACAGGATCTGGTGGGGGAGATCTGTTTGGAGGAGAACCTCTACCGCCGATAGAAATACAAGCCTCTCTTACCTACAACAATTTTGGAAGATTGCTAGTTTTTAAATTGGGCGGCCAAAAGGAGTTACCTATACCGGATGTAAGAGATAAAACTATCCCCGAACAGGTCCTAGCAGATGCCAGTAACGATCAAATCCGTAATGGAGAAAGTAATTACAATCAATACTGTGCCGTATGTCATGGCTTTGTAGTCAAGTCTGCTGGAGGACTACCAGATTTAAGAAANATGACTACAGGCACCCATGATCTATTTAANAAAATAGTGCTGGAGGGTATCTTAGGAAGTAATGGTATGGCAGGTTTTGCAGATGTCCTTTCCGAAGACGACGTAGATAATATACATCATTACGTTAGGGCCAGAGCTCATGAAGATAGGGAGGTTTCCTTAGGAAATATGGAAGCACCTCAATTCACTTGGTATGGGGTAGAAGACTAATAGATTAATTTTCGAACTTAGTCTTGGGAGGTAAACTCGGAGGAGCTACCTCTTGAAATTCAAAAGAAGGATTTCCTTCCACGTTGTTATTTGAAACAGATTCTTCGTATGGATTTGCCATTTCATCAANCTTATCTGCATCTAAAACTCCATAAGTTTTTCTACCGTTAAGCTGTGTTCCGTCTTTAAGCTTCAGTAAAGCCGATTGGGCAATCTTATGATTTTTTTCATTCCAAACTAGGCTATAAGCTCTAGGTTTTCCAAATGGAATGCCCGCCTTATCCATATACCTAATCCAAAAATAAATTTTTCCTTCTCTTTTATTAAACTTATCGGGCTCGTCTATAGAAACCCAAATAAGTCTGAATTCCTCTGGTATTTCTTGTGTTGAAGGCCATCCTAATACCTGCTTGTATCCAATCCAGGTGAAGACATAAAAAGAAGCCATTACTACGACTACTACTGTTTTTAATTTATTTGAGAACTTGGAATAAAGGCAGAAGATTAAGAGTAAGGCCGTTATGGCTACGTAAGCAGAAACTAATAAAATCCTTTCTTCAATCACTTTTATTTTCTATTAAAGGAGATCTACCCAATGCTTTGGTAAGTAACCTTTTTTGTATTTGATTTACATTAGAAATATTTTTTTTAGCATCAACTGAGAATCTAACTGCAGTTTTTTCATCACCAACTCCTTCCAATTCATGACTTCCATAGTAAATAAGCTCGACTTCTGGATTGAGTTTTTCAACCTTAACGTTAACAGTTAAAGGTTCATCATAATTAGCCTGATAGTGTAGGAGGTTAACCACATATTCCCCCGATTGAAGCGCTCTAATGGTGACTGTTTCTTGATTAATAGGATTTGAAATCATCGCTCCATCAACATTCATCTTGTCCGCAAAGATTCCTCTATCGTCTCTATCCAAATGCATTAGTCCAGTATCTCGGTTGTGATACCAAACTAATCCCCCTTGAGGACTTTCTACTATGGCATCTACATCATCAGGGTGCTGGTCTGGCCATCTAACCGAAATAAGAATTTCTGCTTTCGAATCTATCTTACCTCCCTCACTTGGATCAGATATCAGCATGAATGCGATTGCAAACATGAAAGCAAAACCTAAAAGAGAATTGAAGAGCAAATCAGTAAAAGCATCTTGACCTTCGCCATTACCAAGAATTCTATGTTTCATTTGAATCCTTTAATCAAGATCTTTTGAAGTAAGGCTATTTATTAACTTACTGAGTGATGAATCAAGCAAGAAGTATTGGAATTTGAGAATAGTACTAGTAACCAAGCCCGAAAGAGTTGTGTATAAAGCCACTGCCATACCTCCGCTCATAGCAGAGAGTAAAGGCTGTATTTTTTCTGGATCAAAATCTTTCATTTCGCCAATAGGCAAAAGCATTAGGATAAATCCTACAACCGTCCCGTTAAGCCAAGTTTTAATAAAATATCAGAAATCATGTGACCCAGGGCATGCCTATTTGATAATTCATCTTCAAGTATCTTTAAAAGACTTTGTCTTCCAACTGGTGTCTTTGACTCTGCTGTCTTTAAGAAATCGGAAACCTTACCCGCTCCTTTCATTTCAGAATCTAAATTTCTGGCTATGTAGATCCAGTGCAGAGTGGCAACCAGATAAATTGCCAGGATGAGAAATGAAATCTTACTTTTATCTGATACCAAGATCAGATTTAAAAAATTGAGATCATAGAGGAGATAAAAAGCAAAAATAATTACAGTCAGCAAGACAATTGATCTTTGTAAAAGATATTGAGGTTTTTCTTCTTTTAACACTAAATGTAGTTACTAATAGTAAGTAAATAAAATGGATTTGCTTTTAGTAGAATAACTAATTATTGGTAAATATAACAGTTTCATAAATGAATAAAACCGAAAGAGCACTGGTGATATCAGAGTCTTTGGATGTACTGTATCCTGACCCCCCTATTCCACTGAATCATAAATCGATTTTTACNCTGCTGATAGCAGTTATCCTTTCAGCTCAATGCACTGACATCAGAGTTAANAAGATAACTCCTTTATTGTTCAAAAANGCTAANNATCCACAGAGGATGATCAAACTCGGTACCGAAGAGATAAAGAAGATAATCAAACCATGCGGGTTATCCCCTCAAAAATCTAAATCTATTTTTGAACTATCAAAAATTCTAGTCAAACAACATCAAGGTAAAGTACCCAAATCTTTTGTAGAGCTTGAAGCTTTGCCCGGAGTTGGTCATAAGACAGCCTCAGTGGTTATGAGTCAGGGTTTTGGCTATCCTGCTTTTCCTGTTGACACCCACGTTCATCGCTTAGCCCAAAGGTGGAAATTAACTAATGGAAAAAATGTCCAGCAGACAGAGAAGGACCTCAAAAGAATTTTTCCAGAATCTGAATGGAATAGGTTACATATTCAAATTATTTTGTATGGAAGAGAGTTTTGTACNGCCAGAGGCTGTAACGGAACCTCTTGCAAAGAAAAGCCTTGCTCAATTTTAAACTCAAACAGAAAGCGACCCATTAAAACCAAGAAGCCTTAAATTAAGTACTGAGATGCTGTGTGTCGTTAGGTATAATTAGACTTCTTAAAAAAAATTATGGTCTCAAATAATCAATCTATACAAGATTACGATCCTGATCTATGGAAGGCTCTTAAAGGAGAGTTAGACCGACAAGAAGATCACGTAGAGCTTATAGCCTCAGAAAACTATGCCTCTGTGAGTGTTCTTGAAGCGCAAGGCTCAGTTTTAACCAACAAGTATGCAGAAGGTTACCCAGGGAAAAGGTATTACGGTGGATGTGAATTTGTAGATGTTGCAGAAAGTCTTGCCATTGAACGAGCAAAAGAACTTTTTGAAGCTGACTTCGCTAATGTTCAACCCCATTCCGGATCTAGTGCAAATCTAGCTGTTTATTTNGCTTTGTGTGAACCGGGCGATGCGATACTCGGGATGAGTCTTGACCATGGAGGTCATTTAAGCCATGGAACAAGCGTAAATTATTCCGGCAAAATTTATAAGGCTTTTCAATATGGATTAGACGAAGAAACTGGAGATATAGATTATAAACAAGTTGAATCCTTAGCTAAAAAGCATAAACCTAAACTTATTATTGCTGGCTTTTCCGCTTTTTCAGGAATAGTTGATTGGAAAAAATTCAGATTAATTGCTGATGAAGTTGGAGCTTATTTACTGGTAGATATGGCACATATAGCTGGGCTAGTAGCCGTGAACCTTTACCCTACACCCATTCCATTTGCNGATGTAGTAACAACCACTACACATAAAACCTTAAGGGGTCCGAGAGGAGGCCTTATCCTAGCCAAGCATAATGAAGAAATACAAAAGAAAATAAATTCTTCGGTAATTCCNGGGTCTCAAGGAGGCCCTTTGATGCATGTTATAGCTGCAAAAGCAGTTTGCTTTAAGGAAGCAATGGAGCCTGAATTCAAATCATATCAGGCTCAAATATTAAAAAATGCTAATACCATGTGCCAAGTTTTTCAGGAAANAGGGGTTGAGATAGTCTCAAAAGGTACTAAAAATCATATGTTCCTTGTGGATCTAATTAATAAAAGTNTCACGGGGAAAGATGTAGAAGAAACATTGGGTAGAGCTAATATAACTTTGAATAAGAATGCCGTTCCTAATGACCCTCAATCGCGTTTTGTTACTAGCGGACTAAGAATCGGAACACCTGCAGTAACCACCAGAGGATTTAAGGAAGACGAAGTTTCTATAGTAGCTTCATGGATTTGTGACATTCTTAAAGATTTAGAAAATGAAGCTGAAATTAATAGAGTAAAATCTGAAGTTAAAAATCTTTGTGCACAGTTTCCAGTGTATTCTTTTAAAAACTAATTATGCATTGCCCTTTCTGTAGCCATACCGATACCAAAGTCATAGATTCCAGATTGATTTCTGAAGGATCACAAACTCGAAGAAGAAGAGAATGCCCTGCGTGCGGTGAGAGATTTACTACCTTTGAGTCTGCTGAATTATTGATGCCAAAAGTAATCAAGTCTAGGAATAATATGCGAGAACCTTTTAATGAACAAAAGTTAAGAGAAGGTCTGTATCGAGCATTGGAAAAAAGACCGGTAGGAGAAGAAGAGGTAGAGACCTTAATAGAAGACATCAAAAAGGATATTAGATCATCTGGAGAAAGAGAGGTTAGATCCAGATTAATAGGCGAAGTAATTATGAAACGCTTAAGGCGTGTAGATGAAGTTGCCTTTATACGTTTTGCCTCTGTGTATAGAAGGTTTGAAGACATAACTGAATTTAGTGAAGAAGTTGATAAGCTAGCTAAAGATTAGTGAAGGATTTTCACCGTGAGCATATGCTGAGTGCTCTATCAGTAGCTGAAAAGGCAAGATACTTAGCCTCACCAAATCCCATGGTAGGTGCTGTCATAGTTAAAGATAACAAAATTATTGGAACCGGCTTCACGCATAAACCNGGAAAAGATCATGCTGAAATAGACGCCATCAAGAATGTCTATANCAAATTTAAAGACAAAGCTGCAAACAGGCTAAAAAATAGCTCTATTTATGTAACCTTAGAACCCTGTAGTAAACAAGGAAGAACTCCTGCTTGTACCAAATCCATAATTGAAGAAGGCATAAAAGAAGTTTATATAGGGTGTCAAGATCCTTCTCAGAAAGGAGTTGAAAAGCTAAAGAAAGCTGGGCTTAAAGTTAAATCTGGTTTACTAGAAAACGAGTCCTTAGAACTAAACCGAGGTTTCTTCTCAAGAATTAATCGTAAGCGCCCTTTTGTTACATGCAAGATAGCCTGCTCATTAGATGGGGGTATTGGGCTTAAAAATGGAGGGAGTAAATGGATAACTTCAAAGGAATCAAGAGCAGATGTGCACAAATTAAGAGCATACTCAGACGCAATTTTGACTGGTATTGGGACAGTTCTAACAGATAATCCAAAACTGACAGTTAGAAACAAAGAATTTAAAAGGCTGGGTAAGGGGATCCACCCCAAAAGATATGTCTTAGATAGCAAATTAAGATTAAAGGGTGACGAGAATCTGTTAACAGATGGATTAGAAACCACTATTTTTTGTCATAAATTGAGGAAGGTTGACTACCAAAATTCTCACGTAAAGATAGTTGAAGCTGGAGGAAAATCTAAACGAGTTTCATTAAAAAAAGTAATGGATTATCTTAATAAAGAGGAATGTAATTATCTTATGNTTGAAGCAGGCTCAAAAATAAACACCAGTTTTATAACTTCAAAATTAATAGATGAACTAATATTTTATGTTGCGCCTACAACACTAGGAAAGAACAAAATAAATTTCTCGGAATTCGAAAGTTCTTTTTCAAACATAGGTACAATCCGTCTGGAACTAAAGGAAATCAACGAAATAGGACCTGATTTTAAACTTATTACTAAACCAATATATTCGTAAAGATGGAACTTAATAAAATCCAAGAATTAATTTCAGACCTTTCTGAGGGAAAGATGATTATTCTCATGGACGATGAAGAAAGAGAGAACGAAGGAGATTTGATTCTTGCTGCTGAAAAAGTAACAGCTGTAGCCATAAATTTTATGGCTACACATGCTAGAGGATTAATTTGCTTGGCTTTAAGTCAAAAAAGATGTGAACAACTTAACCTCGAGCCAATGGTCAAAGATAATAGAACTCAGCAAGGAACCGCTTTCACAGTTTCCATCGAAGCAGCAAAGGGTGTAACAACAGGTATATCCGCTGCAGATAGAGCAACAACTATCTTAGCTGCAGTGAAAAAAAACGCTTCTCCAAAAGACATAGTTCAACCAGGACACGTGTTCCCTTTAAGATCGTCTGATGGNGGTGTCTTAACTAGAGCAGGTCATACAGAGGCGGGACTGGATTTAACCAAATTAGCTGGACTTGAAGAAGCTGCTGTAATAGTTGAAATCATGAATGAAGATGGAAGTATGGCAAGAAGAAAAGATTTGGAGAAGTTTGCNAAGAAACATGATCTTAAGATTGGAACTATTGCAGACCTAATTCATTACAGGAATATTAATGAAAAAAGTATTGAAAAGATTGAATCAACAAAGGTTAAAAATGAATATGGAGAATTTGTTCTGATAGCTTATCAAGATACGATCTTTAACCAGATTCATTTGGCTTTAGTAAAAGGAAAAGTATCTGCAAATAAAGATACCTTAGTAAGAGTACAAACTCTTAATACTCTTCAAGATGTCATGGGCATAAATGAGTTTGGTAGCAGATTTTCGTATTCTCAATCTCTAGAGAAAATACAAGGGGAGGAAGCTGGTATTCTTCTTTTATTATCTGAAAGAGAAACTCCTCAAGAAATCCTTAAAAACATGAAATTTTTAAAAGGTGAGCGTAAGCATACGAGAACTGAGACTGTGGATAACAGGATAATTGGAATAGGTTCACAAATTCTAAGGGATTTAGGTGTAAAAAAGATGAAACTACTTGGCTCAGAAGTAAAATACCCACTGGCTGGATTTGATTTAGAAATAACGGAATTTATAAATTAAGAAAACTATGACTCCAAAAGGAAAAAAAGAATTTAAAGCGTCGAATGCTTCCATTAATGCCAAATATGGATTGCTCTCTACTCAGTGGAATAAGTTTGTTGTGGATGTAATGTTAGAAAGTGCTGAAAAAGAGCTGACTTCTCAAGGCGTGGAACCAAACAATATTGTGAAAATTGAAGTACCAGGAGCCTATGAGTTGCCTTTAGCGGCAAAAAGGATGCTCGAAAATGATATCGACGCAGTCATTGCTCTGGGTGCCGTCATTAAGGGGGAAACACCTCACTTTGATTTTGTTTCAAGTAGCTGTGCAAATGGATTAACTAGAGTCTCATTGGATGCAAATAAACCAGTTCTCTTTGGAGTTCTAACAACAGAGACCGAAGAGCAGGCCATTCAAAGAGCAGATCCAAAAGAAGGCAATAAAGGGGCAGAAGTAGCTCAAAGCGCTATGGAGTTACTTGAGCAATTAGCATCTCTATGACTAAGTCATCTAAGACTCATTCTCCAACAAGGTCAAGAGACAAGGTTCTGCAAACTTTATACGAATTAGAGTTGAGCGGAGAAGATTTAAAAGATGTACTCAAAAATCACCCTTCAGAGAAATCTAATGCATTTTATAACGATATGCTAAAAGGAGTTTTAGACAACCAAGAGAATATTGACGAAATAATCCAAAATAATCTTGACCGACCTTTTCAACAACTTGACGTTATAGAAAAGAATGCGATCAGGATTGGATTATTTGAACTAATGAACAAAGAGCTAGACGCCGCAATAGTTATCAATGAATCTATCAGAATGACCAAGAAATATGGTTCGGTTGAAGGATATAAGCTGGTTAATGCAGTCTTAGATAAAATTATTAAAGCGAGCTAGAGCTAAACTTTACAAATATTGGTGAAGACCAGGCTCTTTCTTCAGTTAAAGATAAGCAATCTCCTGTGCCTTTGCCCTTGGGATCTCCACAAAGATTAACTTTTATACATCTACCATTTTGATCTAACTCACAATCCAAGCCACTGGCATTAATGGCTTCAGTTGGTTCTTGCACCGCTCTGACGTAATAGACTATTTCTCTGCTGCTGCCTTCAAATTGTTCATCAATAAACTCAACCTGACAACCCTCTTGTGATGGCTCGCATTCAAATGTTCTCCATGGATCTTCTATCAATGCATTGATGGGTTCACCTTCATAAACTTGAGGCCTTATTCTTATTACTTCAATCCTAGAGATATTCTTTCTTTCATCAGAGGGATTGAAACATTCTCCCCTGCATAACCTCTCTAACACCTCAGAACCTAGATTGTCGTTATCCAAGGGGCTGCATCCAGGTAATTGTTTCTGTGCCCCCAGTGCTTTCACCTGGAATTTTGGAGAAGCAGACATTTCAGTTTCAGCACCCATGGGAATAGATAATCCACCAGGGTGATTTACTAAATCAAACCAGAGTAAGATTCTTTCTCCACTGGTTGCGTAAACCTCACGGCTACTTAAAGCCCCCCAAATCTCTTCCCTGTTCCTTGACTCGACATGCGCAGCCACCAATCCTCCTGTATAGAGAAAAGAAGAAGCTCTTTCAGACTGAAGAGGTAGGGTTACCTTGGAACACTGGATGCCATAGCACTCCAGTTTGGAGTCAGGACCAAGATCTAATTTTTGTGCTAAAGGCAATTTGGGATCGGACAATCTCGGATTCATAAAATTTCTGCCTGTTTCGCTTTCCATATCAACACGAGATTCAGTATTTAATTTCCTNTTACTTTCNTTATANCCTGTCCCCGGTCTGGCCTGGTGGTTATCACTAGAACCTATAAANCCATATCTGAATCTTAAGGGCTCTTCAGTTGANAANTCCGTNAGTGCTAAAGCGTATTGAGCTGACATTTTAGGTCGATAATCAAAAGCTGGTAAAAAGCAATCTTTGCATTGNCCTGAGTCTTTCCACTCCATAGGATCGTATCCCGGTACAGTCAGCAACCCTAATGGATTGGAACTCACAAATATTTGCCTAGCTTCTATTGCTCTTTTATTACATTCTTCATCAGATCCTGCAGATACTCTACATCTCTCCCTGATAATTTCTCCAGCTTGGAAGCAATCTGGTACATAACTTTGACTGGGTTGATTACACAACAAGGTCTCGTCATTTTGAACCTCCATTGGAGCCCAAGGTCTATATTCCTCAGAATTTCCATGCCCTGAATAAATTTCTAANAGTTTATTAANGGAAGCATTGTGTGCATTCGGGTTCAGTTGCAAGTCCCAAGAAGTCAAAGGAGGAGTTACATTTCCCCATGCACTTCCGTGTGGGATGACTAATGTATCTAAATTTAACTGTTCAAGTTTTNTGAATAGCTCTGCAGAGGTTTCTGCTTTTTCATAACAATCAGAATTGGGGTTGAGTGCTTCTCCTTGCTTGCAATCTTTATAAGCTTTTGCAACTAAGGATTTGAATCTCCAGTCCAAGTAATTTTTTCTATTAGGAAAATCTAACAGTACCGCAGCGGCAGTTACCAGAGTAGTACTACCAAAAGCAAAGCTATTAAAAGCTCCTGAAGTAGTTGAAATAGGCATCGAAGGCACTTCTTCTTTATCTATACCCTCTAATAATTATGTTCTTATGTCCATAATGAGTATCTTTATTCACACTGGCTTGAGTCCACTCCCAACCCAAGAAAGGCACTAAAGGTGGCTCGTCTAAATCGTCAGAAACTTGCACACAGTTTTGAATTGAGTCTAGGCTATCTTTCCATTCTCTTTTAGTTAACCACTCAGCATGATCAGTAACTGCAAAGAAATCTAGATTTGAACAAAATCGAGCAAAGTTACATGCGTCAGCTACCGGATGAGTTCCCTCTCCATTTGCGATAGGGAGATTTAACAACAATGCATCAAACGAGAAAGTTGTATGAACATGCAAATCACCAAAGAGTATCTTTTTAGCTGTGGGCTTCTCAGTAAACGCGTCTTCCTTTATAAGGGTAGAGCTAATTTTATTAAGTTCAATAACCTCTCCAGGCCCTTGATAAACCCCNAACCAATTAAAGAATATCCCTATCAACAGAAATAAAATTGCTGAAAGGATGGAAGCTAAGGCATACAGTAGCCACTTCCTTAACTGTTTAGCCATTTGCAGCCTAGCCAGAGGAGGTTTCAGGTTGTATTAATAAGTAATTTTTTAAGCTCTCAAGCTCAACGAAGTAATAATCTCTCTTGGGCTGCTCCTCTAGGAGTTCAACCTTAAAAATTCTTCCATCTCTAAAACTTTCAAGTAGTTTTATCTTTTCACCTTTTTTAACTCTATACAGATCTCTTGCATCAATAAATAACCCGTAAGGAGAGTCTAAGAAATCTCTATTTAGACTCAGCTCAATGGCATCGTGCTTGTAGTGATACAAGACCTGTGAGTTGTCTCTTTTTAGTTTAAGTTCATTGCCTATTTCATAAGCTATGGTCTCATTGGCGAATACAGCCAGTGAGAGAGCTGAAAGGATTGATATCAACAAGTATTTCATTTCTATAGAGGGTATTTTCGGATAATTGCATCCTCACGTCTAGGGCCCGTTGAAATCATGACTATGGGGGCCCCACAAAGTTCTTCGACTTTGGCTATGAAATCAATTGCTTTGTCATTCAAATCTTCAAATCTTTGAACGCCTGCTGTGGGTTCTTGCCAACCCTCCAGTTCGATGTACTGAGGCTCAATATCATTCAGAGCCAAGGATTCTAAAATATCCTCTCTTGATAACGAACTAGAATAATCTGAACATATCTTTATTTTCTCTAAACCATCTAGTACGTCTATCTTTGTTAAGCAGATTCCATTAATACCATTCAAATAAACTGTGTGAGACAGTAATACTGCATCTAACCAACCGCACCTTCTAGGCCTTCCGGTCGTGGCACCTACTTCCCCTCCTTTTTCAGCAAGATAACTGCCTATTTCATCATTTAATTCAGTTGGAAAGGGTCCTTCTCCCACTCGGGTTGTATACGCTTTACATATACCTAAAGAATAATCAATGCTGGTTGCACTGACGCCTGCACCAGAAGCTATTCCTCCTAAAGAAGAGTTACTCGAAGTTACAAAAGGATAAGTTCCTAGGCTGTAATCTAAAAGAGCACCTTGTGCCCCTTCAAAAAGAATTGTTTTGTTGCTTTCTTGAAATGCTTTTAATTCTGCGATCACATTTCCCACAAAAGGTTTCAATCTTTCTGCCTGCTTAAGATTTTCATCCAGAAGCTCATTTAAATCTTCTTGTTGATCTTCGTCATGTCTTTTGATCAAGAAGTTGTAGATATCAAGAGCTTCTTCCAATTTTACTTTCAGTGCTTTGGGATCATATAAATCTGCTACCCTTATAGATCTTCGGCCTACCCTATCTTCATAGGCTGGCCCTATTCCTCTTCCTGTTGTTCCAATTTTTGTTCCACTTCTTGATCTTTCTCTAAGTTGATCAATTTTTTTATGATAGGGCTGAATAAGACACGCAGCGTTACTCACTACCAACCTATCCTTTAGATCCCCTATAAACTCAAAAGCATCATCTATTTCAGAAAAAAGTGCTTCGAGACTGATGACAACACCCCTTCCCAAAAAACACTTAATATTCTTATGACATATAGACGAAGGCAGTAAATGGAAAACCACTTCTTTTCCATCAATGATCAGGGTATGCCCAGCATTATGACCGCCTTGATATCTAACAGCGGCATCGATGTCCTTTGACAGAAGATCGACTACCTTACCCTTGCCTTCATCTCCCCATTGCAAACCTAAGAGAGAAATCGAGTTACTCATTAACAGCGCCTACTGAAAATATATCTGAAACGGCATTTAAGTTAGATTCTTAATCTATCTTAGAATTATCTAGATACTTGAAAAAATCACTATCAGGGTCAATTATTAAAATATCTCCTTTTGATTGAAAGGTCGATTGATAGGCTTTAAGACTTCGGGTGAAATCATAAAATTCTGGGTCTTTGGTGTAAGCCTCAGCATAAGTAGCTGTCGCCTTTGCATCTCCGCTGCCTCTTGTTTCCTCTGCTTCCCTATAGGCGTCTGCCAGAATGATGGTTTTGTCTTTATCAGCTGTAGCTCTTATTTTCTCAGCTACTTCATTGCCTTGAGCTCTTAATTCCCTTGCAAGCCTTTCTCTTTCTGTACGCATTCTGTTGTAAACGGAGTCGCTTACTTCAAAGGGTAAGTCGATTTTTTTGACCCTAAGGTCTATAACCTCTACACCTAGTTCTTGCTGGGCTATTTTATCTAATGAAGTGGCTAAGGAATTCATCAACTGATCTCTTTCTCCTGAAACAACTTCTTTAACTGTTCTGATACCAAACTCATTTCTTAAACCGGTATCAACCCTTTGACTCAGAAGACGCTTAGCTCTTTCTTCATCTCCTCCTGTTGTGGTGAAATATTTGGCTACATCTTTGATCCGCCATTTGATAAATGAATCAACCATCAGGGCTTTCTTTTCTGAAGTTAAATACCTCTGTGGTACAGCATCCAAAGTTAATATTCTTCCATCAAAATATTTGATTGAATTAACGATCGGCCACTTAAAGTGCAATCCCGGTTGAACATCAAACTCAACAATCTCTCCAAATCTCAGCTTCACAGCCCTTTCAATCTCACTAACAACATATATAGACTGTGAAATAATTATGACCGCAATAAGACTTAAAGCCGAAATAATAATACTAGATCTTTTCATTTAACATTCCTCCCTTATTGCCTATTTCTTTTTCTGATCTCTTCAATCACTCGATCAGTTAATTCTCTAATGGATGAAGTGCTACCAGTACCGGAGCTTGAAGGTTGTACCGATACAATTTCTTCACTTTGCCTAACAATTTTATCCAGTGGCAAATAGAGAATGTTGTTACCGCCTTCCACATCTATCATAACTTTTGTACTGTTAGTCATTACGTTTTGTACTGCTTCCAAATAAAGTCTATTTCTTGTTACATCTGGAGCTTTCAGGTACTCAGAAAGTAGCTGAGTGAATCTGGAAGCATCACCTTGAGCTTCAGCAATGACTTGAGCTTGGTAAGCTTCTGCATCTTGGATCATTCTTTGGGCTTGACCTCTGGCTTCCGGAACCAGTCCATTCGCATAAGTTTCAGCTTCATTTCTTACTCGGACTTCGTCTTCCCTAGCTTTTATCACGTCATCAAAAGCAGCTTGCACTTGATCTGGAGGAGAAGAGTCTTCTATGTTTACGATGACTACCTCCAATCCAGTATGATACCTATCAAGATATTCCTGCAATCTGGTCTTAGTTAATTGCGCTATTTCCTCCCTTCCTGTAGTTAAAGCATCATCCATAATCGAACTACCAACAACATGTCTCAAGGCACTCTCAGTTGCTTGGGCTAAGCTATTATCAGGTTCTCTAATATCTAAAACGTATTTTTCTGGATTAGTGATCTGATACTGCACTGAAATAGTTACATCTACAATATTTTCATCTTTTGTCAGCATAAGAGCATCGTGCCTATGCGGCCTTACTCTAACAACATCAACTATTGTCCAATTATCAATCATCGGGGGATTCCATCGTAAGCCCGGGCCTTTTGTTTCCATGTACTCACCCAGTCTCAAGACTACTGATCGCTCCGCTTGTTCCACCTGGTAAATACCCAATCCAGTCCAAATAAGAATAACCAGAATAAAACCAAACAGAATATTTTTTTTGGAAACCCCAGGTCCAGATCCGCCTGAAGATCCTCCTAGAATACTTCTTATTTTTTCTTTGAATTTATTTATGGCCTCATCTATATCAGGAGGACCATCCTTTCTCCCCCAAGGGTCTTTATTGTCATTATTATTTCCATTCCAAGACATCAGATTACTTCCTTAATTTTATTATTCTTTAAGTCTATACCTTTGTTAGAAATTAGACTGTTTAGTTCATTTTTATCTATTTCCAACTGCAATTGTATCAGACCTCTCTCACTTGTTGTCTCTTCTAAGACCCTGCCTAGAGAATAAAGTTTAGATCTAATTTTTCCTTGGTTGGGTTGTAATTCTATCCACTCTTTAATCATGAATTTTTTTCTGTTGAATTGAATAGAATTTACAAGGTTTTCCATGCCTGTGTTCTTGAGAGCTGATACCCAGACTTCATTATTGTTATTAGAAGTCCCTTCAGAAATTTCATCTATATCTACTTTGTCAGATTTATTGTTTACCCGAATACAAGGAATGTTTGATATTCCTAATTCCTTCAAAATCAATAAGACTTGCTCAGTTTTATAAATGAAATCAGGATCTGAAATATCAACCACATGAACTAAAATATCTGCTGATTTCAGTTCATCTAAAGTGGCTTTGAAAGATTCTATTAGTTCTGTAGGTAAATCGGATATAAACCCAACAGTGTCTGAAAAAAGAACATCCTCTAAACCTGAAACAGAATTTTTTCTAGTGACCGAATCAAGGGTAGCAAAAAGCTTGTTGGCTACATAAAGCTGACTTTCCGTTAATAAGTTAAACAAAGTTGTCTTACCAGCATTTGTATAACCGACTAAAGCAACTAGGGTTTTATTACTTTTTTTTCGTGAATACCGATTGATCTCCCTTTGCTTGTGAGACTTACTTAACTTATTTTTTATATTCTTAATTCTTTGATTAATGAGCCTCCTGTCAGTTTCTAACTGAGTTTCCCCTGGACCCCTCAAACCGATACCTCCTTTTTGCCTTTCTAAATGACTCCATCCTCTGACGAGCCGAGTAGAAAGATGAGACAACTGGGCAAGCTCTACTTGAAGTTTACCTATATGGCTAGAAGCTCTTACTGCAAATATATCTAAAATTAAGCCAGTCCTATCAAGCACTCGAGCTTCAAAAATATTTTCTAGATTTCTTTCTTGTGAAGGGGTCAAATCGTGATTAAAAATAACTAACTCTGATTCTGTTTGTTCTAAGGAATCCTTTATTCTTTCAGCCTTTCCTTTAGTTATAAATAGACCCGAAGTAGGTTTAACCTGTTTAGAGAAATCTTCATCAGAAATCTCTGCTCCAGATGAAAGTACCAATTCTCTAAACTCATCAAAAGCTTTTAATGAGGAAGACCTCTCTCTTCTCTTGGGGAACTCAACCTGAACTATTACAGCCTTCTGATAAACAGATTCAACCATTTATTTTTTTAGTCTCAACTTCTTTTCTATTAACTTAACAGAAGCGTTAATGTTTTGACTCAACAGACACAAATTNTTCCATCCTCTTAACCAAGTCATTTGACGCTTGGCTAATTGTCTTGTTGCATTCACGGCTTTAACTATCATTTCTTCGTAGGTAGTCTTCCCTTCTAAATGGTCACATATTTGTCTGTATCCTACACTCTTCATAGAACTTTTCTTAGAATCCATTTGTTTAGAGTCCAGTAACCTTTCCACTTCTTGCACTAGACCCGCTTCCAGCATTAATAAGAACCTTTTCTTAACGTCTTGTCTCAAAGACTCCCTGCTTTCTGGTTCAACAGCAAATTGGATAACCTCCCTAGATTTTAAAAGTTGACTACCTTGATCTCTTTGCCGCCATTCAGTCATAGTTTTAGAACTGACTAGATAAACCTCTAAAGCTCTTTGTATACGCTGCGAATCATTCGGATGAATTCTTGAAGCAGATTCAGGATCAATTTCAGCAAGTTTTGTATGAAGAGATTCCCATCCATGTTTTTTTGCTTCATAAGATAATTCGTTCCTAACATTTTGATCAGCTTTTGGCATTCTTGAAATACCGCTTAGTAAAGACCTGAAATAAAGCATAGTTCCACCTACTAGAAGTGGAACTTTTTTTGATTTATCACATAAATCTAGTTCTCTTGTAGCATCATTAATAAAAAGAGCTGTTGAATAAGATTTCCAGGGATCTATAAAACTAAGTAATTTATGTGGATGCTTGTCCAGAATCTCCTTTGGGGGCTTACCAGTTCCAATATCCATCCCTTTATAAACTTGTACTGAATCCACGCTGATAATCTCTAATGAAACAGCCTTAGACAAAGAGATAGCCAAATCCGTTTTCCCAACTCCAGTCGGGCCCATAATTGTCACAAGAGGTAATCGTTCTTCCATCTAAAACAATAGATTAGCTACTTTCTTAGCCAAAGGCAGTGAACAAGTTAGTCCGGGGCTTTCTATTCCAAACAAGTTTACCAATCCTTTTATTTTGTGTTGTTTTGAAGTCTGTATAACAAAATCAGCTGGCTCTTCCGTAGGACCATAAATCTTTGGCCTAATACCCGTGTAATCTGGAAATAATTTATCAGGGTTTAAGTCAGGCCAGTAAGTTTTTATTGCAGAAACAAAATCATCTTTCCGAGATTCATTGAAGCTGTAATCTATACCCTCTATCCAGAATACATCAGGACCGAATTTAACTTTACCACTCATATCAAAACTTAAATGCACACCAAGACTGTCTTTTGTAGGGAGCGGGTAAACTAGATGTTTTTTAAAAGGATGATTGCCGCTAAGTTGAAAGTAATGTCCTTTTGCGAAATAGCTTTTAGGAAGAATGCCTTCCGGTATCCCTTTAATTTTCCTAGCTAAGTCGACTGCATGCAGTCCAGCAGAATTAATTACATTATCCGCTTCTATAGTGAAGCTTTCCTCTGCTCTTACATGCAAAGTAATACCGGTGGAATCTGAAACTTCTATCTCTTCAACTTCTGAGTTATAACTAGTTATTATGTCCTTCTGCTGTACTTCTGTTTCAAGGCTTAAGATTAATTCTGCTGCATCTATTATCCCTGAACTGGGGCAGTAAAGAGCAGATTCTGCAAGAATTTCAGGTTGAAATCTATGGATCCTTTTTTTTGAGATAAGCTCAAGATCTTCTACATTATTCCTCTTACCATTTTCCACAAGAGATTCCAATTTACCTTCTTCTTCCGACGTTGAAGCAATTACTAATTTCCCAGTATTCCTATGCCAGATGTTTCTTCCCTTTGCGTATTCATAAAGGAGCCTATTTCCTTCAACACATAATGTCGCTTTATTAGAGCCTGTAGGGTAGTAAATACCTGAATGGATACTCCTGAATTTCTGGAAGAAGTTTCTTCACCAGCCCTTGAGTGTTGTTCAAGAATAACTACTTCATGACCTTTTCTAGAAATTTCTTTAGCTATGGAAAGACCGATAATTCCAGCCCCAATAATTACAGTGTCCGTTTTTAAAATCTTATTTCCTTTTAAACTTTAAGAATATCTTCCTAATAGTAAATCAACTAAACCAAATGCAAAAGATAACAAAGCTAGTCTATTGAAGTGATTTGAACCTACTAACAAAGAAAACCGACCACAAATTAACTTATTTGCAGCCGGTTTTTTTTGGGTGAAAATTAACTTAAATCGTAACTTCTTTCTTCGTGTTCCGTTACATCTAATCCTTCATTCTCAGATTCCTCTGAAACTCTTAAGTCAGTTACTAAACCAACGAGTTTTAAAATTACCCAAGTAGCTACAGCGGTCCAAAGGAATATAACTCCTATACCTTTAAGTTGAATAACTAATTGAACTAAAGGTCCCCCATCGGCTACACCACTAGCGCCTGAGCCAAGGAAGCCTCCCTGAGTTCCAACAAAACTTAACATGATAATTCCAAGCATTCCCCCCACTCCGTGAACTGGGAATACATCAAGGGAATCATCGATGTTAAAGACTCCTTTAATGGCTTGGGTTGCGTAGTAACACACTACTCCAGCCAATAATCCAATAAGAAGTGCGCCTTCAGGGCCTACGGTGCCTGCAGCAGGAGTAATGGTGGCCAATCCCGCAACCATGCCCGTGGCTATGCCAACTACCGTTGGCTTACCCTGTTTGATCCACTCAAGAGCCATCCAAGTGAAGGCTCTACAGCAGCGCTGATGTGGGTAACCAGCATGGCCATGCCAGCATCTGTACTAGCTGCTACAGCACTTCCAGCATTAAATCCAAACCAGCCTACCCAAAGCATAGCAGCTCCCATGACCACTAAACTTCTGTTGTGAGGTGGCATGGCAGAACCGGGAAAGCCTTTTCTTTTACCCAAAACCAAGGCAGCCACTAAAGCTCCTACTCCACAAGTCAGGTGAACAACTAATCCGCCAGCAAAATCTATTACCCCCCATTGAGCTAGCAAACCTCCACCCCAAACCATATGGCAAGCTGGTAGATAGACAAAGGTTAGCCACAAAACTGTAAAAAGGCACATGGCAGAGAACTTCATTCTTTCAGCAAAAGCACCAACTACCAGAGCAGGTGTAATAATGGCAAAGGTCATTTGGAACATTACAAACACTGTCTCTGGAATAGTTCCAGAAAGAGTATCTCTACCTATACCTGAAAGGAAAGCAGCGCTTAGATCGCCTACAAAAGCACCATCTCCTCTGAAGGCCAAGCTGTATCCGTAAACAACCCAAACGATTGAAGCAATGCACGCTATGGTAAAACACTGCATTAAAACTGAAACGACGTTCTTACTCCTGACTAAACCCGCATAAAATAAAGCCAAACCAGGCAAAGTCATAAAAAGCACTAATGCCGTGGAAGTTAACATCCAGGCGGTATCTCCAGTATCTAGGCCTTCAGCAGATGCCGATAAGGAAAACAGACCTATAGTTATTAATAATAATTTCTTAAACATAATTACCTCTCTAAATTAAATCTACAGCGCGTCTTCATTAAGTTCGCCAGTTCGAATCCTCAACACTTGCTCAAGGTTGGAAACAAAGATCTTCCCATCGCCTATTTTTCCAGTGTTAGAAACTTTGGAAATAGCTTCTATGACAGTTTCTGAATTCTCATCACTCACCGCTATCTCTATCTTTGTTTTGGGCAGAAAATCTACAACATACTCAGAACCTCGATACAGTTCTGTATGTCCCTTTTGTCTGCCAAATCCTTTAACATCGGTTATGGTTAAACCTGTAACCCCAACTTCAGATAATGCTTCTCGCACTTCATCTAGCTTATAGGGTTTAATTATTGCAGTTATTAACTTCATAAATCCTCCTAATTAAAATTACACAAAACTTTGTTCTTGTAAGAAAAAATATTTTTCTATACTTATATATATGCAAGTTTTATGCCAATTAGAACTTGGGGTAAAAGCTTGTAGTTAAGACTGAATTAGTACTTAAGAAGTGCAAAATAACCTAATCTGCACCAACTTAAGGCAGAAACAATTTTATTAAGTTAGAAATTGAGATAAATGCTTATCCAATGATTTATTTATCTTGATCAAAACCCCTCTGTTTTTCTCAAAAACTTCTAATGAGGCCCTTCCTATCTTTTCTTTTTTCTTTGGATCAGAGACGACCTCTATAAAATAGCCGGTAAGATCTTTTCTGTTTCCAATCAAGAAAAGAGAGTTATTTTTTTGGAGTTCATCAGCTATTTCTTGGAAGTTTCTTAAACTTTTTCCAGAACACAAAGGTAGACCAAGAGAAGCCGGTTCTAGTAAGTTCTGTCCGCCATGGTCCACAATACTGCCACCTACAAATGCTACGTCTGATACCGAATAAAGAAAATTTAATTCCCCCATGGTATCTCCCAAAAGAACTTGGATTTCAGGGGTAACGTCTTCTTTTTTTGAACGTCTAGCAACAGTAAGGTTTCTATTCTGAATGTACTCGTAAACTGTCTCAAACCTTTCTGGATGTCTTGGAACTATAATCAACAAAGCTTCATTAAGCTTGGAAAGTATTTCAAGAAAGGAGTCCAGAACAAACTCCTCCTCTGTTTCATGAGTACTCGCAGCAATCAAGGTAGGTCTTTCTCCACCATTAGCCCAGGATTCTCGAATAGAAGTAGAGATTGATTGCATTTCTTCTGGAATCTCCTGGTCGAATTTTAAATTGCCACAAACGTGAATTTCCAGAGAATTATTTATTTCTTTAAATCTCTTGGCATCTGAATCATATTGAGCAATGAGCAGATCTAAATTACCCAAAGCTTCTGAAGCTAGAAGTTTAATGTTGTTGTAATTATCTTTAGATTTTTCAGATAGTCTTGCATTAACTAAGGCTGTAAAAATGCCTCTTTTTTGGCATACAGCAAGAATATTTGGCCAAATTTCAGTTTCCAACACGATAAAAGCTTTGGGGTTCCATCTATCTAGAAACCTATTTAGGCAAGAAGGTAAGTCTAAAGGTACATATTGGTGTTTTACTCTCGCACCCAACTTATCTAATAGAATTTTTGACCCGGTTGGAGTACTAGTCGTAACTAGTATTTCCGAGCTGGGGTATGTATCTAGAAGACTTCTTACCAATGGTATTGAAGCATTAACTTCCCCTACTGAGACAGCATGAATCCACAAGACATTTTTTCCTTCTGAAGGTGAATTAGATCCAAATCCTAATCTCTCATTCCATCGTTTTAAGTAATCTGGATTCTGGATACCTCTTATTACTAACCTGACAAAATATAGTGGAATAGCTAAATAAAAGATGGCTGTATAGATAAGTCTCAGCATCAGTCTATGCTAACATACGAAACCTTGAGTAAACGACCTATCCCATGATCATAGTAACTGGATGCAACGGTTTTATAGGTTCTAATTTAGTTGCAAAACTTAATGAACTTGGCGTTAAAGACATTATTGGAGTTGACGATCTCTCTAAGAAAGACAATCTTATCAATATCGCACACTGCGAACTTCAAGAACTTTTAGATATCAAAGACTTTGAAAATACTTATTTGCAAGAGAATCAGAACCACGAACATATAACTCATATTTTTCATCAGGGTGCCTGCTCTGATACCTTGGAGTGGGATGCTGAATATATGATGAAAAACAATTATTCTTTTTCCCAAAGACTACTGGAATTGGCAGAAAAAAATTCTATTGCCTTTATTTATGCCTCTTCCGCAGCGGTGTATGGAGATGCCAAAAAATTTGAAGAGATCAGGGAAAATGAGAACCCCATAAACCTTTATGCTTTCTCTAAATACCTCTTTGATCAGTTGATAAGGCAAAAAATTAATAACAGCAACATTCAGATAGTTGGATTGAGATATTTTAATGTCTATGGTCCAAATGAATCCCACAAAGGTCACATGGCAAGTGTGGCCTATCATCTCCATAAACAGTTAAAAAAGGGAGAGGAAGTTAAGCTTTTTAAAGGATCCGATGGATATGAAGCGGGAGAACAAAGGCGCGATTTTGTCTACGTAGATGACGTGGTTAAGGTTAATCTTTGGTTCAAGGAAAATCCAGAAGTCTCAGGTATCTTCAACGTAGGCACTGGAAAGAGCCAGACTTTTAATGAAGTGGCTAATTCCGTTATCAATTTCCACGGAAAAGGATCAATTAAATACATTCCCTTCCCAAAAGAACTGATTGGTTCTTATCAAAGTTTTACAGAGGCCAACATTGATAAATTAAGAGCAGTGGGTTACCTGGAAAACTTTTTAGACGTTCAATCCGGGGTTAAGCTTTACTTAGAAAAACTTCAAAACTGGCCCNAGAATGAAAGATAGTAAAAATGAACCGCATAATAATGAAGTAAAGCTTGAGCTTTCCATGTTCTCTCCAAGTTATCTTTTAACCTGGTTGGGGACGGGGTTCCTTTATGTACTAACTCTGTTGCCTATCCAGATCCAATTATTCTTAGGGGGTCAACTTGGATCAATTCTTCTTTTTATTAGTCCTCAAAGAAAAAATATTACACAAATAAATCTTCAACTTTGTTTTCCAAACAAGACTCAAATTGAACTAGAAAAAATGGTTAAGGAAGTCTTTAAGGACATTGGTAAAGGACTAATAGAAACAGGAATAGCCTGGTGGAAATCAGACCGATTTATAGACAAACTCATAAACAAAAAATCAAATTTTGAACAATTAGATAGCAATAACGAAGGTTGTCTAATTTTGCTAAAACATTCAACGCATGCAGAGTTAGATATACGAATCATATCTAGAATTCTCAGGGTAGGAGGAATGTATAAAACCCAAACAAATAAAGTTATGAACTACCTGATGATTAAAGCCAGGAACAAGTATTTAATTGGTACCGTTACTAATCGCCAAACCAGAAGAGGATTAAAATGGCTTCGTAATGGACTGAAATTTCTCTATGCGGCTGATCAAGATTATGGGACGAAGGGATCCGAGTTTGTGCCTTTTTTTGGGATACAAGCAGCTACAATTTCACTTCCTTCTGATCTTTTTAAAAAGGGTACAAGGGTATATTTTTATAATGTGATAAGAGTCAATTCCAGTTACGAAATTACTTTAGAAGACCTGGGTTCTAAAACGGGCGAAGAAAATTTCTTAAATCTAATGAATAATTTTTATGAAAAAGCAATTTTAAAAGCTCC
>JGI26063J44948_1000049_pt1 | contig 22851 bp, 21 predicted proteins | sample MarorgKNORR_S2LV_4_FD_44948 | JGI IMG/M metagenome (IMG submission 44948) | reverse complement strand
AAGATAATATGAAAGTTGACAGCCCAGAGGCTGCAATTCTGCCACAGACAGACCCCCCTGAATCACCTCGAACTTATGACGCATGATCATCGGGTCGCTGGAAATGCTTAGGTAAAATTATTTTAGAGATTCCCGTCTCTGTGTTTAAAAGACTGCATGTTCCTAAAGAAGCACCACAAAATATTTGATATTTTTGATTTGATCCTTCCGACAATCCCATAAGCATGAACACCAATGCACAAGATATGATTCCTATAATCAGGCTTTTTAAGTCTATTAAATTCATATTCACTCCATTGGTTTAGTTAATAACTGTATTTAGTTTTTTCTTATGAAAGCATTGAGTAACACCAATTAAAGGTTTTGGCAACAATAAAAATTGACTTTATAGTCATAAAATCTGTATAATATATATGAATATCAAGAGAACCGGTTAGGTTTGCATCGGCACATCCTGTGCCGCACCGGTCAGCAACCTTTTCAGGCGTGCCCTGAAGGTGCTTGCAGAAGCTTCGTATTTACGAAGGACGATATGGGTGAGAGCCAAAATGCCTGGGTTATATATCCTTTTAGCATTTCATTTCTGGCTTAGAAAAGTTTGGTTCCTGTGAAATGGACAGCTGCGTCTAATTTTCCCATACCGGTTACTCTCAAAAATTAATGGAGAACTAAAAATGGCAAAAATAGAAGGATGGGAGCCTCATCCAACCAGGAAGATTATATATAAAGACCTGAAAACTGGACTGCTATATAGAAGAAGAGAAAGCGGTTCGTTTGATATGGTTCCTCTGAAAATGACCGAACATCAGGTACTGGAAATATTCAGAAAAGCCGATGGGATTGATCAAAATAACGAATCAGAAAGGTAGATATGGAATACGATCCAAAGCAACTTTAAATATTAATAAAAAAGGTTGCCTCTACCCTGGGGAATCGTTTGGAAGGCCTACTTTACCAACAAAAGGACATTCTAGAGAACCACTTAAACAATCTCATGATAGATCACAACGGACAGGCAGATTCGATAACTCCTGATGAAATAATAGGAGCATACAAAATAGCAACCATACATAATGGGCATCCGAGCTATTTTTTATGTGATTGGGAGGAAAAAGACTAATTTCCTACTGGATTCTAATATCATGTTGCTTCCAAGTATGTTTAGGAGTAAATTCACATTAATAAAATATTAAATATACATGAAAGGATAAAATGAAAACAGTAAAAGATAAATATGTTTTGGTTGGTGCTGATTTTGCGGGTTTTCCTCTTAAGGAAGTTGTCGTTGCTGATCTGAAAGCAAGAGGATGGAATGTGACTGACATAGGCGTAAAAAGTGCCAATGAAGATAAACCAGAAATGTTTCATCGAATTGGCTTAAAGGTAGGAGCAAAAATAACTGAGCGTGAATTTGAACGCGCACTTCTTTTCTGTGGTACTGGAACGGGTATCCATATCGCAGCAAGCAAATGTCCGCATGTTCATACCACTGTAGTACAGAGTGTTGCTGCTGCCAAAAGAGCAATCACTGGTAACAATGTTAATGTATTAGCTATGGGAGCATTCTACGTTGCACCACAAATGGGCATTGAATGTACACGTGCATTTCTTGAGAATAATTTGGGTAGTGGTTGGGAATATTGGAATAATTTTTATGAGTTCCATAAACTTGCTTATGACGAGCTTGAAGCATTCGATTATGAGNAATTTAAAAATAACAATTTTGAAGTAGAAAGACTNGGAGATTTCCCTCTTGAACTAGAATTATAAACCGAAGTTGTCTTCTAGTGTTTCTTTCAATCATTTTCANAATTAGGAGGTCATATGGACGTTAAAGAAACACCTTTTGTGTTAATTGCCAGAGTAAAAGTCAAACCTGGTNAAGTTGAAAATTATCTAAAAATTGCAGAAGAAGTAGATAAAGCAGTAGAAAAATCTGAACCTGGGATGCTGTTTCATAATTTTGATTCTGATCCCTCGAATGAACTTAAATTCATATGGACAGAAATATACAAAAATGATGATGCCCTCATTTTTCATATCAATAATCCACCAGTTGGTGAATACGTTGAAAAACATTTCGAATTAGCTGAAAGTATTGAAATCGAAATCTATGGTAAACTGGCTACTGAAACAATTGATACCATTTCACAGGTATGGGGATCTGCAAATATTCCATTTAAACATTTCAAAACTACGAATGTTGGATATTACAGGAATTCGATTTTTTTGTGAAGTGTGTGTGCCTGTGAAGAGGTAGTGGAAGGAAATCGAAAAAGAAGAAAGAGAAATACCCTAAATATTTAGAGAAATATTCTGAATCCCTATAGAAATCACCTGTTTTCGCCAAATTTACCCGAATGAGAGAAAACACGGTGGCCGACGGATTCAAGCGATGATCTGGAAGGATAGTCCGTGATCATCAGACCACCATCCACGATTAATGTCTGGCCTGTGATGTACGATGCTTCATCAGAAGCCAGAAATGCAGCCGTGTTTGCGATCTCTTCAGGCGTTCCCATCCGCTCAAGCAGGGCTGGGGGCATATCCCATCCACCGCCTCCTCCTTGTGCCGCCGCGGTCTCCTCTGGACTTGTTTCTATCCACCCTGGGCTAATACCGTTCACTCGTATTCCATAGGGTGCCGCTTCCGCCGCAAACGAGCGTGTCATCCCTTCAACACCAACTTTGGCCGCGCCATAAAGCCCCCAATTGCCATGAAATACCGATGTGGAGGAGATATTGACGATCGTGCTGCCACGGTTTTTTGCCAGATGCGGCAGAGCATGGGCGCTGACAAAATAGTTGGAATCCAGGTTGGCGCCACGAAATATCTCCCACCTCAGCCCTGGCGGGTCTTCAGGGTTAATACCGCAATTCTGGCTTCCACATCCTGCATTGTTAACGACCACATCAAGACGGCCGAATTGCTCCACGACGGCATGGATCATGTCTTTTACGGCATCTTCACTGGATACATCTGCCTTGAAGAATACAGCAACGCTGCCCTGATCCGTTAACTCTCTGACAACATCATTTGCGCGTTCTTCATTCCGCGCCACGATGGCGACTTTCGCCCCTTCACGTGCAAACCTGTGTGCGATACCGCGACCAATCCCGAAATTCCCGCCAGTCACCAATACAACCTTGTTTTCAAACCTCATGTTTTCCTCTTCGTTCTGGTCGATTCCCCGACACGTCGGGGTTAGTTTAAACTTTTCAACAATTCTGGTCTCACCACCCAAGCCACACTCCATATATCATTGCCATCTCGCTCCAAGCAGACAACCGTTCCCGGCGTGAAAGATACCACACCGATATTCTCATTACCAGCAATTAGATGAGCCACCAGTTTCCCCACAAACGGGAGATGTCCAACAAACATTGTGTCCTTACTTAGATTCTGGATTTCTTCTGCCACATCCACAACAGGGTCAAGGGGCGCAATCCCATCTCGCTCATCAAAATGCCCATCTCCTATCAGACACACTCTGAAAAGCTCTGCAGTCTCCCATGCCCGCTTCTTCCCGCTGTGGAAGATCCGTTCAACCTGAACGCTGCCTCTTGCTAAAAACGCAGCCACATTCGCAACGTCCTGTTTTCCACTCTCACTCAGCCCCCGCTCCGGATCCACATCCTTCGGTAGCGCATTACCATGTCGAACAAGGAACAATCTCATACTAGTACATTGTCAATCTTTAAAATCTGTTTGGTTAATAATTATTGAAACTATTTGTGTTTGATTGGTCGATGAATTTAAATAACTGTTCACTGTATCCCATGTTTATCGTGAATTCTTAGTGATATTGCTTATTTAATCTGTAAATAGGATATAAATTTAATTGTAAGATGCATTTTTACTTGATACTTATCATTTTTTGGTGTGTTTGTCAAGAGAAGGGCTTGTAAGATTGATTAGATATATATATAATCAAATGTATTTTTTACAAGAATTAGGGATTTTACTTGGAGGGTGCCTGGCTGTGAAGAATTAGTGGGGGCAAAATTTCTACTCAAACATGCTCCACTTTAGCTCCACTTCTTAATTAGTAGTGTGGTGGAGGTGGCGTCCACCACTTGTGCTGATATCATTGAAGAATATTCTTTAGAGGAGAAAAATACCAACAAATGATCGTCTTAGGATTAATTTAACAAATAATCTATTTTCTTTCTTTATGATTAAATATATATAAATTCAATAAGAAATCCATTTTCCCTCTCGCATGCGTGCGTGTAGTGTGCGTGAACTTCATCATATGCACAGTACCCCCACTAATTCTTCACAAGTTAGACAACCAACACAATCATATTCTAAATTGATAAAAAGAAATATGTTAATTCTTTTATTGTATCTAATGGTTTTTCTTCAGGAATAAAATGACCTGAGTCTATTGAACGACCTGCAACCTTATATGAACAATATTGTTGCCATATTTCCTTTCTTCAAAATGCGTATGTTATCTACTAAAATTTCTCGCTGGTATTCACCCAATTTTTTTGGTAGCAATAACTTGACAAATTCTTTCGTTTGGAAGAAACGCAAACATTTTGGTATGCGCTTCAGCCAAAGAATGTACCTCATTTCGCTTTTTTGGGTCTGCCTTTAGTTGAACATGCATTTGACATTTCCCCCACATTAACGGCAGAGTATATAGTACCAACGATAGAACGCTACTTGATTTTGCTTCACGAAAACCACATGAACCAGCCAGGAGGAAAATGAAACCATCTGAAAAACAAGCACTAGCAACTACGTCTGCAGCTGAATCTCTGGTTCTTCAGGAGGAAGAAAATGGCGTTGCTACCCTAACGCTGAATCGTCCAAAACAATTCAATGCTTTATCTGAAGCAATGTTGGCCGCACTACAGGAAGAGTTGGAGGCCATTGCAGAAAATGAAGCAGTAAGACTCGTAATTTTGCAGGGTGCAGGGAAGGTTTTTTGTGCAGGACATGATTTGAAGGAAATGATTGCTACGCGAAAAGAGACATATTATCAAACGCTCTTCAAGCAATGCAGTAAGATGATGATAACGCTCAATCAAATGCCTCAGCCTGTCATTGCCCGTATCCACGGGATTGCAACTGCGGCAGGGTGCCAATTGGTTGCCGCATGTGATTTGGCGGTTGCGGCGGATGATGCGCGCTTTGCGACATCCGGAATCAACGTTGGCTTATTTTGCTCAACACCTGCTGTTCCTGTGAGCCGGAATATCCCGAGAAAACAGGCGATGGAATTACTGCTAACTGGAGAGTTCATCGACGCGCAAACTGCTCTGCGCTGGGGCTTGATTAATCGGACGTCTCCTTTGGAGAAGCTGGATGAGGAAATTAAAAAACTGGCAGATTCCATTCTTGCCAAATCCTCCGTGGCTGTTTCCACAGGCAAGAAAATGTTCTACAAACAAATCGAACTAAACATNAAAGATGCATACGCCTTTGCCGGTGAAATCATGGCTTGCAACATGATGGCAGAAGACGTGACTGAGGGCGTTGACGCTTTCATCAACAAAAGACAGATGGAGGACCACTAAATTTATCTTATGTGGACCGATGNGCTATTTGGCTCTTTTTTTCTTTCTCATTTTTTGANCAAACTGAAACCGTTCGTTGAGGTAGACTGTCTGTTCCTTGANGGCTTCAGTAGCCGAAGTCTCGTCCCGTTGCTTTAAGGCGTCAACCATCTTCTGATGCTGACTGATAANAACTTTACGATCTCGTACACGAAAGACCACCATGTTTTCTATCGGCTGAAGAGCTTCTATTACTGAAAACATGATGAATTGCAGTACAGNATTATGGGTTGCATCAGCAAGGATTCGATGGAATCGGACATCGGAATCACAAAACTCTGTATCCGAAATAGATTGGTTTTTTTGTATCAGAAGTTCTTNCTCAAGCATATTTAATTCTGCTTCATCACGACGTTCCANAGCATGCTGAACGCAAAGCAACTCAAGGCCTCTACGTGCTTCAAGGATCTCAGGAATGGAAAACTCACCCAGGCTGACCAAAAGTGATGTTGATGTACTGAGGTTCGAACTGGCATCTACAATACTCGGTCGATTGACGAAGGTGCCTCCACTAGGTCCACGTCTGGAACGGATCAGACTCTGGGCAGCTAGTCTTTTCAAAGCTTCACGTATCGTTGGTCTTGAAACCTGAAATTGACTCGCAAGCACTTCTTCAGTGGGCAATTGATCATCTGCTTTAAGCGTCCCATCTGTGATGGATTCCAGAATCCTTTCGGATATCTGTTTGGCCAGGCTGACATTGACAACCGGTTCGAAGTTAAGTTTTGTGTTTTCCATTTTTTCCCCCAGAAAATGTAGTTAATTGATTCGGTGAATCATAATTAAAAGTCGTTGGCCAAAAAATTTAGCCTGTCCAAAAAAATATTATATATTTATTTGCTTGACAAATATTATAATAAAGAATTTAGTATAACTTGCAATAAAAAATTTGTAAATCTGCAACCGTATAAACTTGTCCATTATTAAAGTATTAAGGAAGCTGATGAATACATTGAATGAAAGATCTGAAATTAAAGAAGATTATGAGTTAGGGGAACGTCCTCCACTGGGAACTATTGAACCATAAAATATTATTATATGATAATTTGCTTGACAAATATTATAATAACAATCATTATCGTATTAAAAAATAAATCTTGCAAATCCATTATCGTATTTTTTTCTTTTGTTAAATAATTAATATATAAGGAAGTTGTTGATGAATACAATAAATGAAAGATCTGAAATTAAAGAAGNTTATGAGTTAGGGGAACGTCCTCCACTGGGAGCTATACCTGAAAAGATGCATGCATTTTGTGTCAGGCAGGAACGTTTTGGTGAGCCCAAAGATGCCTGGAAACGGGAAATCATTCCTGTCCCTGAAATTGGTGCCAAAGATGTGCTTATCTACACCATGGCCACAGGAATTAACTATAATAATGTCTGGGCCGGACTTGGTTCCCCAGTTGATGTAATAGCTGATCGCCAGAAAAAAGGGGAGCCAGAAGATTTTCATGCAGGAGGAAGCGATTCTGCAGGCATTATTTGGGCGTTGGGGGCCGAGGTTGATCACTTAAAATTAGGAGATGAAGTAGTAATTCACTCTGGTTGGTGGGAGCCAGATGATCCATGGGTGCTTTCAGGGAAAGATCCAATGCTGGCGCCTTCTACTAGGATCTGGGGCTATCAGACTAACTACGGTAGCTACTGCCAGTTTACCAGGGCCCAGTCCCATCAATGTCAGACTAAGCCAAAACATCTCAGCTGGGAAGAGTCTGCTTGTTACATGCTTTGTGCTTCTACGGCTTATCGAATGCTTATGGGATGGACTCCCAACGTTATTGAGAAAGGAGACGTGGTTCTTGTCTGGGGAGGTGCAGGTGGACTTGGTTCATTGGCGCTCCAGATAGTAACAGCACTCGGAGGTAAGGCAGTGGCTGTCATTTCAGATGAAGCTAAACGGCAGTTCTGCCTAAACAAGGGAGCTACGGGAGTTATCAATCGAAATGATTTTGATCACTGGGGTAAGATGCCAGACACCAATTCTCCGGAATGGGGAGCATGGATAAAGGGTGTACGTGCGTTCGGAAAAGCTATCTGGGAAGCGGTTGGGGAAAGAAAAAATCCAAGGATTGTTTTTGAACATCCTGGTGAGTCAACCCTACCTACTTCAGCTTTTGTCTGTGACATAGGTGGTATGGTTGTTATCTGTGCAGGAACGACAGGCTTCAACATTACTATGGATCTTCGTTATCATTGGATGATGCAGAAACGCTTTCAGGGTAGTCATCTTGCTAATGATGAACAGGCTTCAGCGGTTAATGAGCTGATGAAATCAGGCAAGGTGGATCCATGCCTATCAGAAACATTCACTTTTGATGAAATCGGACATGCGCACCAGTTGATGTATGAAAACAAACATCCTTTTGGAAACATGGCCTGCCTAGTCAATGCCACTAAAAGAGGAATGGGCAAAGAATAAAAAATTTAAGGAATATAGATGTATGAAAAGAATAGTTCCATCTGTAATTATTTTAGCATTGCCAATAATCATTTTTCCCATGGAAAAAGCCCTAGGTAAGATGATGGCAGAAGTCGAATGCAAGGGTACGGAAGAGAAACTTGTTTATAACTGCATGATTACTCTGAAGGATTCGAAGACTGGTAAAAAAATTCCAAAAGCAGAATTCAAGGTAAGTGCGGATATGCCCTCTATGGCTGGAGTGCACAACGTTAAGCCAGTCATGACCCATTCTATGGGAATGGGTATGTATCATGTCAGATTGAATTTGGAGATGTATGGAGAATGGGTTTTGAAGATGGACTTTACTAAACCTAGAAGGGATAGAATTGTAAAAAAAATGATTTTTGGTGAGAAAGGTCATGAAATGTCACATGATCATGATGAAAAACATAAACACAAATTAGAGGGGATGCCTATGAAGCACGAGGTCAAAAAAGATGACTAAAAGATATTGAGTTAAAAAAAGTTCTCTATAATCTTGATCAAATCAAGCTTATAGAACTTTTAAACCATTTTATAACCATAAATAAAAGGAAAAGGTATTATGAAACATTTATCAAAATTAATGGGAGCAAGTTTGCTCTTAATTGCGCTTTCAATTCCGCAAAGTGCTATTTACGCTGGCCCTTCTCTAAAAGTTTTAGGATGGGGAGCCAAATCAGGACCTCTTAAGTCCTTTGGAGTAAATTCAGAAGCAGCATTAAGGTCAGCCGTAGCAGAAATTAATTCTGCAGGGGGTGTCAGAATGGGTGATGGAAGTATGGCACCTATGGAAGTAATTGGATATGAAGACAGTGCCTGCAAGAAGGATGAGGCCATTGCAATTCTTCGAAAGACAGCGTCTACAACTGACGCTATAGTTGGAATGGGCACAACATGTTCTGGTGTATGTCAAGCCATGTTTGGTGTCTTGCAGAAAAAAGTGGAGGATACTTCAGACTCTGGAGTTCAGATGCCTATTTTAGCAGATACTTGTATTAGGCCTGGTCTGGCCAAGATATCTGAATGGTCATTCAGAAACGTGCCTAATGAAATAACCATGTATGACGAACTCTTTAAGTGGTTACGTACAGCATATCCAAATGTAAAAACATTTACAGGTGGTTCAGAAACCGATCAAGGACATTCTTTTATAACCTATACTGCCATTATAGTTCAAATGGCAGTTAAACACGGTTTTGAGTGGGTAGGACCAGCAGTTCCAGCACTAGGACCAAAAGTAAAACAAGGTATGAAAGAGCTCCAGGCTGCTGCTAAATCTCAGCACTGGCTTATGGGAGACACGAATTATACCGTGCAGGCTCGAAAGATTAAAAAGCAGAATGCAGACATGATTTTGGTTGCATCGCATCCTTTTTCAGCCTGTGGTTTCATGAAAGAGATGAAACGACAGAGAATAAAGCCAAAGTTGCTTGTGGGTCTGACAAGTTCTGCTAGCCAGGAAACTTTAAACGGATGTATGAGTGCAGCAGAAGGGATAATTATTCCTACAGGATTTGCTCCAATTACTCCAGAAGCAAAGAAGGCGAATAGTATTGTTTCAAAAGCAGGAGGTTTTCTGGATCTTCATAGTTCAGCCGCATGGGAAAATGCATATCTAGTTAAACGTGCTGTAGAGCGTGCTGCAATTATGGGAAGGCCTGACACATTACAGCAGGATCGCAGAAACTTCAGGAATGCTCTTGCTTCAATATCATCGCAAAAGGGTTTGATTGGACCTTTGACAAGAGATGGTAGCACCGGTGAAGCAGAAAAGCCGTATGTTTATGTGCAGGTCGTCAACGGAAAGTGGAAAGTTATTCATGATCCAAATTCCTGATTGAAAACATTCTCAGAATAATCCCGCTGTTAAGAATAAGACAGCGGGATATTATGGTGAGTATTCTATCATGGAAGATTTTTTATATGAAGTAGTTGAGATAACCCAGNCCATTTGGGATGGGTTACTATTCGGTTCAACTTATGCCTTGATCGGAATAGGATTTACTCTGATTTTTGGTGCTATGGGTAAGCTCAACATGGCTTATGCTGGAGCTGCCATAGCAGGTGCATATGTTGGCTTGGCTGTATCCATGTTTTTTGATGCTCCCATTATTTTGGTCTTTGCTGTATCAGCACTTGTTTCCGCTTTGATGGGATACATCGTCTATCAGACCTGCTTTAGATTCATCCCAACTCATAATCACCTTGCAGCACTCATGGCTTCGGTCGGTGGACTTTTTCTCATCGACGAAGTGATAGTTCTGGCCACCCGTGGTTCTCCTATGAACTTTCCGGCCCTATTTGAGGATGCCTATTTTGAAATAGGTCCATTTGGAATTCGTGGNGATCTAATATTTGTTTTTTTTATTGGCCTAGTTAGCACAGTTGTGTTGTTGTATGTTCTTTTTAAAACCCGACTTGGCATGGCCACAAGGGCAGTAGCACAACAGGATGTAGCTGCCCAACTTTGCGGAATAAATATTCATCGCACAAACTCAATCACCTTTTCTATTGCAGGACTTCTGGGAGGAATTGCTGGTGCAATGACGGCAGCAGCGGTCGGTGTACTATCACCTGTAATAATACTACCTTTAACTATAAAGGGACTGATAGTTACGGTCATTGGCGGATTGGGCTCCATTCCAGGTGCAATCATAGCTGGACTTTTTGTGGGAGGTTTCGAGAACTTCTTTCTNTATGTACGTGGNATNGATGAAAGGGACATGTATGTTGTGGCACTTTTATTTATTTTTTTGGTTTTCCGACCCAATGGCCTTTTTTCAAAAACTATCAATCGTGATTGAAAAGCAGAAATAATTACAATTAGCTTTAATGGACTTTTACCTTAACCTCATCAATACAATTGGTATTCATACTATGCTCGGTCTCTCTGCATATTTACTGTTGCAGACAGGGCAGCTTTCCTTGGCTCAGGCAGGATTCTTTGCTGTTGGTTCATACACAGCGGCTATTCTGACTGTAATTTTCCAGTGGAATATCTTCCCAGCAGTTTTAGCTGCCATGTTTCTTGCGGGCTTCCTGGCCTTTTTAGTGGGTTTCCCGGCACTTCGAGTTAAGGGATTGACGCTTGTAGTAGCCACCATAGCATTCAGCGAGTTCGTAAGAATGTTTTTCTACAATCTGAAATGGCGTGTTACTCGAAACGGTGAGGAAATAGGACCTGATGGTACAATGGGCTTTGCAGAGATAAGATATTTTAGTGACAACGGGTGGAGTAATTTGGAGGTCACATTTTTTTTATGGACTTTCGTTATTATCGTCATGGGAATCGTTTGGTGGTCTGACAATTCTCGTTCCGGTGCGGTGCTTAGAGCAGTCGGTGAAGATGAGTTAGCTGCTAGCAGCGTTGGTATTAATCTTACAGTTATTAAAGTTTCCGCAATGACTGCTGGAGGTTTCATTGCAGGCCTTNCTGGTGGACTTTATGCTCATCAGGTCACGTCACTGGACCATCATAGTTTTACGGTACTTCTTGGAACTTTTGCAATTGCATACCCAATTCTGGGAGGTCTTTCAAATGTCTTCGGTACCCTTGTCGCAGTAATTTTTATCCAGGGACTTCTTGTTGAAGGACTACGATTCCTTGGAGACTGGAGAATGATCTTGTTTGGACTGCTTATTGTTTTAGCCATGAATTTTAAACCTCTTGGTCTTTTTGATAAACATACTATCGGTATAATTAAAANGGTAATCAGAGTTTAAGACTTAAAAATGATTTAAATAAGCCAAACAGAGTGCATCTTTTTTTTAATTTAAACTTTTATTGAACTCNCCACAACCAATACTTTAAAGTGCTCAAGATCAAATCAATTTCAAAACATTTTGGAGGAGTTAAGGCACTCAATGGGCTCGATTTGGAGGTCGGGGAAGGAGATATATTTGGTGTCATAGGTCCGAATGGTTCAGGTAAGAGCACCCTGATCAATGTCATCTGTGGCATCTACCGACCGACTAAAGGTGATGTAACTTTCCATGGACAAACTCTCTCCGGNAAGCCAACTCATCAGCGATTAAAAACGGGAATTGNTCGCACATTTCAGAACATTCGCCTTTTTCCTAATCTAACTGTTTGGCAAAACCTTTGGGTAGCACGGAACTCAGTTGAAGATATAAAAACTGAGAGCAGTTTTTACCGCTGGTTCGGTAAGAGCATCATTGTAAAAAAAGAAATTGAAGAGATGCTTGAATTTTCAAACCTTGAAAATCGTGCAGATGAACTGGCATCCAGTCTTGCCTTTGGTGAGCAGCGCAGACTTGAATTAGCCCGTGCTGTAGCAACTAAGCCACGTTTACTCCTGCTTGATGAACCTGCTGCGGGTATGAATAAAGATGAAATACGGGATCTTGATTCAAGAATACGAAGTCTGCAGCTGCAGGGCATTACCATCATCCTTATAGAGCACGTGATGGAGTTGGTCATGGGTGTTACTGACCGAATTGCCGTGCTTAATTTTGGATCCAAAATTGCCGAAGGCAATCCACAAGAGATACAGAAAAATGAGGCCGTCCAGGAAGCCTACCTTGGTTACTCCGAAGATGATTGACGAATTATGCTGAGAACAGAAAAGATAACATCATTTTACGGAGAAATTCAAGCCCTAAATGGACTGACCCTTGAGGCGCGGAAGGGAGAAGTGACTTGTGTTCTGGGGCCAAACGGTGCAGGAAAAACAACAACCATGTTCACAATTGCCGGGATTTTGAAGTCACGTAGCGGTTCAATATTTCTTGAGGATGAAGAACTCACTCGTGAGTCAGCCCAGACGATCGTTCGTAAAGGAGTAGCTCTTGTGCCGGAAAACCGATTGGTTTTTCCTCAGATGTCTGTTGAGGAAAACCTTTATGCCGGAGCCTTATCAAGACCATCGAATGATCCATCCATAGAAAATGATATCCTCAAAATGTATCAACGTTTTCCCCCTCTNGAAGAACGACGGAAACAGCTTGCAGGAACTCTCTCAGGAGGAGAACAACAGATGCTTGCTATTGCCCGTGCTCTGATGGCAAAACCGAAAATTCTACTCATGGATGAACCGTCTCTGGGTCTTGCTCCTATAGTTGTAAAAGAAATCTTCTACATCATCAGGCAACTTAACGAAGAAGGTGTTACCATCCTTCTTGTAGAGCAAAATGCTAGGATGGCACTGAAAGTTGCACACCGGGTTTACCTCCTGGAACAGGGCAAGGTTAGCTTTAGCGGTAGTCCAGAAGAAATCCAACAGGACGAAGTCATTAAGCGTGCCTATTTGGGAACAGAAATATCCTAACTTTGTGATACGGAATCNATGTTTACAGACTTCCTACAAAACTGTATTGACGGATTGATGGTTGGCTCAGGCTATGCCCTTCTTGCACTGGGCTTCACCATGGTTTTCGGAGTCATGAAGCGTCTCAACCTGTCCTATGGCCCTAGCATCATGCTTGGAGCATATGTAGGCACCTGGTTGTATCTTAATGTCGAACAAAATGCCTGGCTGGTGCTCTTTGGCACAATTGCAGGCACAATCGTGGTAGGCATCTACGTGGAGCGTCTCTGTTTCAGCACGATAAGTCGTGACTCCACCATCGCTTCGATGGTTTCCAGTTTTGTCATTTGGATGCAACTTGAAGAAATCGCCATGCACTTGCTGCCGGAGAGAACTTATCCATTTCCGGCTTTCTTCACTACAACCAGATTCGAATTCGGCCCGTTTTACGCCCGTAGTGAGCATTTAACCATGTTCATACTGATGCTAATTATTGTGGTTATTCTACATTTTTTCCTTTATCGAACTCGGCCAGGGCTTGCTATTCGTGCGGTGTCAGACAATCCATTGGCTTCTTTATACATAGGAATAGATCGTTCCATGACACTTTTCCTGGCCTTCTTCATAGTTTCACTTCTGGGGGGAATTGCTGGTTTTTTGATTTTATCAGCTGACTCTCAAATAACACCATATTTTGGACTGTGGGCCACATTTAAGGGTTTGATAGCCATGATGCTTGGAGGAATGGGCTCACTTCCAGGAGCGATACTGGGGGGGTTACTTCTGGGTGTGGTGGAAGCCAATGTTTTCTGGTACGGTGATCCTATCATGCGAGACATTTCAGCATACCTGTTACTATTTATAATGTTGATCTTCAGACCTGGAGGGTTAATAGGACAGAGTATTGTACTCCGACAGNGGACAGCACAAGAGAGAGTTTGAGAGAAGATTANAATGCAATGCCANAGTGTGAANTTACACTGATTAAACAATNATTTTTGTGGGTGAAGATGGGTTATAAAAAAGAATTTCAAGAATCGATTGAAAATCCTGAAAAGTTCTGGCGAAAACAAGCTGAACTGATCAAGTGGTATGAGTTCCCCAATACCATTCTCTCAGAGGATGAAAATGGTTTTTACCACTGGTTCAAGGGTGGGAAACTCAACACAAGTTATCTACTACTAGATCATCATGTTGAGTGTGGGCGTGGTGATCAAACGGCGCTGATCTATGACTCACCAGTCACAAATTCTCAGCGTAAATTTAGCTTCAAAGAACTCTTAGAAGAAGTTGCAAAGTTCGCCGGTGTACTTAGGGCGAAGGGCATTGAAAAAGGAGACCGAGTCATCATATACATGCCTATGATTCCCGAAGCATTGGTGGCTATGCTTGCCTGTGCACGTTTAGGAGCAATTCATTCGGTTGTGTTTGGTGGATTTGCTCCCAAAGAGCTGGCGATCCGTATAGATGATGCAAAGCCGAAAGTACTTTTGACAGCTTCATGTGGTATAGAATTTACCAACGTGATAGAATATAAGCCACTTGTAGATGAAGCCCTTCGCCTTTCGAAGTATCCACCGCAAACGGTGATTCTCCTTCAACGTCCTCAATCGAAAGCATCGATGAAGTCAGGACGTGATTTTGACTGGAATGAGCTGGTTGATATAGCCTCACCGGCAGATCCAGTTCCTGTTGATGCGACAGATCCACTTTACATTCTTTATACTTCAGGTACTACTGGTCTTCCTAAAGGAGTCGTCAGGGATAATGGAGGCCATGCAGTTGCACTCAAATACAGTATGAAAGCAGTATTCAATACTGAACCTGGTGATGTCTACTGGGCAGGTTCGGATGTTGGATGGGTTGTGGGCCACTCATACATCGTCTATGCTCCTTTGATGCATGGTTGCACCACTATACTCTACGAAGGTAAGCCAGTAAGAACTCCAGATGCAGGCTCATTTTGGAGGGTGATTTCAGAACATCAGGTTAATACATTCTTTACTGCACCAACGGCATTTCGCGCGGTCAAGAAAGAGGATCCGCATGCAAAATTAAAAGAGCAGTATGACATCAGTTGCTTGCGAACTCTGTTTTTAGCTGGCGAGCGATTGGACCCGCCCACTTACGAATGGCTTGCAGAAATCCTTAACATTCCTGTCATTGATCACTGGTGGCAGACTGAATCCGGCTGGCCCATGTGTTCAAACATGATGGGGCTTGAGCCTTATCCAGTGAAGATGGGTTCGCCCACTTTTCCTGTGCCTGGATATAATGTGCAGATTCTGGATGATAAGGGGAACTCATGTCAGCCAGGTGAGACAGGAAACATCGTCGTCAAGCTGCCTTTGCCGCCCAGCTGCCTGCCAACACTTTGGAATGACAACCAACGCTTTAGAGATTCATATCTTTCAAAATACCCAGGTTACTACCTGACAGGAGATGGAGGACTGATCGATGAAGATGGATATGTATATGTAATGGGCCGTGTAGATGACGTAATTAATGTTGCTGGACATCGTTTGTCCACTGGACAGATGGAGGAACTAATTGCATCACATCCGGCGGTTGCAGAATGTGCTGTGGTTGGTATTGACGATGAGCTCAGGGGACAGGTTCCAGTCGGTTTTGCAGTACTCAAGGACGGCACAAAAATAAGTCAGGATCAATTGGAGCAGGAAATGGTGGGCATCATCCGCAAAGAAATCGGTGCAGTTGCCTATTTCAAACAGTCTGTGATAGTTAGTCGGCTTCCTAAAACACGTTCAGGAAAAATCCTTAGAAAAACCATCCGTCAATTGGCTAAAGGGGAAAACGTCCCTGCTCCANCGACTATTGACGATCCAGCAATTCTTGGAGAAATATGTCAAGTGCTGGAATCCTGTGGCATAGGAAGTTTTGCATCCAAATCATGACTGTAGGTTAAGAATTCAAGATATGCTTTTTCTACTTCAGATTGCGCCTTTTAGCATTTCTGTTCCACTAACACCTTAAGACTGACAAGTTGAACTTCCAGTTCATCTACATATTTATCTTTGACAATTTCGTACCGTTCAACAGGATGATTCATTAGTAAAGAACATTCTTAGGATCACGAAGATTATCTATGTTTTTCCAACACCAAGATAAGATTCAACAAGCCTGGAATCCTTTAGTAATTCCGTTCCTCTGCCTTCCATCACCATCCTTCCGCTTTCGAGAACATAGGCATAATCAGAAATCTCAAGTGTTTGGCGTACATTCTGTTCCACTACCAGTATAGTCAATCCCTGTTCACGAAGTGAAGAAATTAGCTTTAAAACCTTCTTGACCATAATTGGATCCAGNCCCAGAGTAGGCTCATCCAGCAGCAATAAAAGGGGACTGGTCATCAAGCCCCTAGCAAGCGCTAACATCTGAGCCTGACCTCCACTGAGGCTGGAAGCATTCGAATCCAGACGATCACGAAGCATTGGAAAGGTCTCAAGTAGATGTTCTGGGATAAATCTCTCCAACATTAACCTACCNGTACAATGATTTCCAGTAAGNAGGTTCTCTCGTACTGAAAGGTTGGCAAATAGATGCCGCCCTTCTGGAACCTGAGTCAAACCTCTTTTGACAATCCTATGTGCAGGAAATCCGGTGATGTTCTCACCACGAAAGACTATTTCTCCGGCTGATGGCGGATGAATTCCAGCAAGTGCATTCAGGGTGGAACTTTTCCCTGCTCCATTAGCGCCTGTTATCGAGACTATCTGTCCTTCGATTATACGTATAGATAGTTCTTTAACGGCGCAGACCTCTCCGTAATTGACGTTCAGATTCGATACATTCAGCATTTATTTCATCCCCGTCCGAGATAGGCCTCGATTACCTCAGGCTGATTAAAAACTACGAGTGGTTCACCCTGAGCAATTTTTTCTCCATGATGGAGAACACACAGGTCTTCACAGACTTCCGNAATTAGGTCCATTTTGTGTTCTATCACTAGACAGGTCCTGCCTGGTGCCACGTGTTTAAGTATNAGATGTGCAAGGCTTTCAGTTTCCTTAGGTGTCATTCCTCCAGCTGGTTCATCAAGTAGAATGACTTTAGGATCACGTGCTAGAGCCCTTGCGATTTCAAGCCGTCTGCGCTTGGGCAGCGGGAGTTCGCTGGCAAAAAGTGTCGACTCTTCTTCCATCTCCATTATCTCAAGCATGTTTTGAGCTACTTTGACTTTAGGATCATCAGGCTTCCTGACCTGTCCCAATAATTCATTCAATGAGAACGGTTCAAGACTGATCATGGCTGATATGACATTCTCAATGACTGTCATTCGTTCAAAAATCCGGATGTGTTGAAATGTACGGAAAACACCGAGCCTGGAAATTTGATCGGACGTCGCTCCGCTAATGTCCTTACCATCCAACAGAATCTGACCTGAATCTATAGGATAGACTCCGCTCATGATATTAACCAAGGATGTCTTTCCAGAACCATTTGGGCCAATTAGTCCAGTTATAAGTCCAGGCTTGATCTTCAGGCTGATAGAATGAAGAGCACGTAACTCACCAAATGATTTGCAAACTTCTCTTAACTCAAACACGGAACCAGTTCCTCAAAGCAAGTCTTAGTCGGTAAACACGGTTTTCGTCGAGAACGCCACGTGGCATGAAGATCAGCATCAGGGCGACCAGCCCGCCAAAAACAATCATCCTGTAACCATGTATCACGCGAATGGATTCTAGAAAGCCAATGTCTAAGGCCACACCAATCAATGGGCCAAAAACAGTTCCCAGACCCCCAATAAGTCCATATGCAAGAGAGTGAACGCCAAGCATGACGTTGAATATCTGTGGTTCAATGAAGGTAAGTGAATGGGCATAAAGCATCCCCCCCAATCCTGCAATGAAACCTGCCAGGACAGCAGCAATAACTTTGTAAATCACGGTATTTAACCCCTGGACACGTGTCAACATAGGATCCTGACCCAGCATCCTGAAGATCATACCCAGCCCGGAGCGCTCAATTAAAAGCAGGCAAATCAAGACTAGAAAAAGAATAAGGTAAATCAGCAAAGTATACTGAAATACGCTGATATTGTTTTCAAAGATCCATCGAATCTCACCAAATCCCTCAGCCCCGTTGGGTCCTACAAGCTCACCATCAATCTCTTTTTGGTAGCTAAATTTCAGTAAGGAGAGTCTTACCATTTCTGAGAACGCAAGGGTGGCGATTGAAAAATATAGTCCGCTGATTCTTACAGTCAGTGCACTGACAACACCCGCAGCAATGGCAGCAAGAAAGCTTCCAAAGAGTAGTGCAATCCAAAATGGCCAACCCCAAAGAGTCGTTGCAATAGCACCAGAATATGCACTGATTCCGAAATATGCCTGCTGACCAAATGAAATCTCTCCGGTGATCAGCAGAAGATAGGCTGAAAGGGCTATCAGAGATATCATTCCAATATTCGAAATGACGGTCAGCAAGTAGTCATTCAGCATAAAGAACCAGATACTATAGGGGTTACTATAAAAATTACGATGACTTCCGGAGATATTTTTGTAGGTTATGAAAATGTATTATAAAGTGGCTTGCAAGCCATATATATTCATCCAATATTTTATATATTACAAGGAAAAAATGGTTTAGGTTATGTATATCAAGGGAATCCGGAACGGTTCGCCGCTGCGGTTGAAAAAATTTCTCATTCCCGGATTGACTATGAACCCAGCGGGCTTATCAAAGCAATCCTGGCTGCCGGGGACAATATGACTTTAACCATCAGCAAATAGGAGAGATATGGAACTTTTCAGCGTGACAATTGCTCTTCTTGCCGGCTTCCCATTGAATTTAATGGCAGTTACGGCGACCTCATTTTTAATTCCCTTTGCTCAACCTGACGGCTCCACTATGCTCCACTTCTAAAAACAATGTGGAGCAATCCGATGGTTTGTTTTAAAAGAATGTGGGATTTACTTGGAGGGTGTCTGACTGTGAAGAATTAGTGGGGGTTACTTACAGGAGATGATGGGGCAGAGATGCTAATAAGTGCTTTCAGAAGCAGGAAAAGCATCTCAGGCCCTGAGTTGGAAGCCCAGCCGTCCCAGAGGAGTGCCGTCCAGTTCCTGCAATTCAATATAGTCAATGTAGACAAGTGCAAGACCGAGGGGCTGTTTTTCAGGATTGAGGATTGTAGTCTTGAGCGGTAGTGCAAACAATTCCTGAGTCAGTCCTAACAAGAGAATGCTGAAAAAGAGAAGACGACTCAAATTAAAAAATAGATGTTTGGATAGGACTGGCATTTTAGGCGGATAAAACAAAAAAGGGAAGGCAAGCTTTTTTCTACAAGCCTACCTTCCCTTTGGAGAAAGTGCAATGCTGATCTGGATTATGAAAGCGTTGCTGACACACCAGACTGGATTGTGAAGGTCCCATCGCTATTGATCAGATACACATCAAGAGAGAGCTGCCATCCGGCCCTCAAAATTCCCAATCAGTGTTTTCTGAAAGGATTTCAGCATAATCTGGAAAACTTCCAGGCTCACATCTTTGCTCCGGCCACAATCGCAGGCGGTCCTTCTACAGTTGGTCTTTCCCCAATGTCCGGATCTGAATAGGGCTCCGAGTCAGGAAGACTTATGGTGCCAAATGAAAGACCTGCGTCAGTGCAAACTGAAGCAGAGCTGGTTTTCTTCATTGTCTGCTCAACTTGCAATGGCTTGACTAAATACTGAGTGGAACCGTCTTTGACCTGAGTCACAAGCGATGCTTTTTTAATTACAAATTCCGGGACCCATCGAGTTGTACCATCATTGGCGCAAGAAACCTTTTCACCAGTTTTGGCATCTACGCAAAAAGAGGGAACCCCCCAAAGGTCACCATGACCGCCATATTCAAGGTAGAATGTTGCATTATCATAATTTTTGCCGCTGTTGCTTTTGTTATCGCTGTGGGTATATTTGACCACCATCGGCGGATCAAATTTCACACTGCTGTTGTCACTGTCAACCAGAACTGTAAGCTTGTTCCATGCATCAGGACCAGTTTCCCAGGTATAGAAAGTAGAGAAAGCATTTCGGGCTTCCCAGGGGCAAAGAGTGTTATTGTCATAACTTGGATAACATTGTAATGCCGCTAAGGCTGTTGCCCTTTCTGTAGTCTTGTTATCTCCCGACACTGTACGAGTATGTAAAGTGTCGTTATCAAACATGATCGATGACTGTACCCCACCACGAAGATTACTGTTTGCGCTGCTCAATAGAACAGGAGTCTTGGTTCCATTATCTTGGGTTCCATTATCATAAGCTCCATTATACTGAAGCACCATCCCACTTGTAGTATTGTCAAAAGTGTAGAGATATGGGTTTGTGTTACTTAAGTTATCAACTCCGTCAAATCTAAAGTAAGCAGTTGTTTCACTACCAGTTGCAATAGTGGCGGGGTTCGGACAGTTATAATAACATGCCAGGGTTCTTGGTACATTGTCCCCTGGAAACACGGGCGTTCTTGTATTGAACACAACAGGGGTGCTTCCAGTAGGAGCTGCCGGTGTGTTATGGCCAGTAGGCCAAGATCCGTAAGTTAACTTAAGCATACCTTGCCCGCCCAGGGCCTGTGAATAGAAGTCGAAACCACGGGGGGCGTTCAAACTGCTTAGAGTAAGAGTCGCTTCAGTCTGATCCGTCCACTCCCAGGTTGAGGCGTCACGTAAAGCATCAATTTTTAAATTGCTGCCGTTCCAATAAACCCTTTTACTTTTATTTTCATTTCCATCCCACCATTCGAGTGGAATACCCTTAATCGCATCCAGTGTGGTGGTGTTCTTCGTCCACTTATTCAGCTTTCCGCCCCAGGAGCGTACCGTATAGCCGGTTCCAGTCTGATCAGCGCTTCCACTGAAATCCAATTTATAAACCGTGCTATTGTCTGCCACACTTGCTTCAGTGGGCATCCACAGTCCGTGATAGCCGATGTATCCGTAGTAATCTACTGAATTATTCGAAGCTTTGATCGGGAAGCCTGCATTGATCGCCACCCTGCTGCCATTGTCGGTATTTGTACCTTTGTAATACATTCCATAGCGCCAGGCTGATTTGAGGTATTTATTACGATTCAGGCAGACTGCATCGGAAGTTGTATCAGCTCCTGCAGAATCTGTAATTGTTTTTTGCTTGTAAAAATAATCGTCACCGACAGCAACTTTATAGGTTTTTTGACTTCCGCTGAATGAACAACCGCTTTCGCCACAAACCTTCACTGGCATAGTTGTTATGCCGGAACCAGTTCCATCAGTGTTGAATTTGGCAGTGACCGAATAATTATACGTTGTTCCTCCAACTGTCTTTGGTTGCCAAAACTGTAATGTGCTTGTGCTGCCTTTCTTTTTGGTTCTCATGTAACCACGCTCTAGTAGCGTTCCGGTAGCTGTTTTACCGTTAAGAAACTTGAAGTTCAGCTTAAAGTGCCCAACAGGATAATCATCTGATGGGGGCTGCCAAACTTTCATTTTGGCATAAATCAGACTATCTTTAGTCCCGTCATTGTCATGATCATTCGGCACCCAGGCCTTTACGATCATTGGCTCACCATCAGCCCGTGATGAATTTACTCGCCACATAGAATATCGGGGGTTGTTAGTTTTCGAGTCACCTGATCTTTCCTCGCATTTACTCTCATCAATCTGTGCTTTGTAATTACCCGTATTAACCATTAAGCCTGCACGGGTCTGTCCTATCATGCATAAAATCATGTTGACGGTTTCAAGTGCATCCGCAGACTTTTCATAGACAAATTTTTGGGTTTTATCAATTTTATAGTCTGAAGTAGAAGAGAGGTTGTCGGTACTTACCGTTGCGAATGCTGTTCGTGCAGTGGAGTCAGTGGTTTTGGCACTAACCAGACTTATTTTACTAGAAAGCGTAATTGCGCTACTGCCGGACGCGGCACTGACTGTGTCATCGGCATCAGAAGTCGAAGAAGAAGTCGAAGAAGAAGTCGAAGAAGAACTGTCGTCACTCTTTGCGCAGCCCATGATAACAAAACTGATTATTGCTAGAAAGATAAGTAAATTTGTGGAATTTTTCATTGGAACCTCTTTGATTAATTACAAACAACAGTCAAAAATACACAGATTCATCAGGGCCTGATCAGCTTCTGAAGTTTCCATTCATAACGAACCGAGGGTCATTTTATTCCTATTAAAAATACTGTCAAGTAAAAAATCAGAAATTATAAAACTTTTTTTGATGTACCAATTTCCGTAAATATTCCCAGAAAAATTTAGGCATAGGCAGTTGTCCGGTGTTTTCAATTAAAGGGAATAAAGGCAAGAATTAATTTAGGGATTGCAGGACTACCCTTCCATTCCTTCGCGAAAAGTGGGATAGCAGAGTGTGATCCCAAGCTCCAGCAAACGTTGATTTGAAATAATACGTTGTGGAGTTCCCGGAAGACAATCGGCAGCATCAGGCAGCATTTCCTCAGTCAAATCATTCCGGTTTTCAATCAGCCACTTCGCAACTTCCCAGGACGGTTTTGCTTCAAGGTCAACTGCGTTAACGCAGTTGGGGGCGTCCGGATTATCTACAAGATGACATATTATTC